>Ga0194112_10001777_pt1 | contig 31408 bp, 27 predicted proteins | sample TA2MahC400mmetaG_FD_146191 | JGI IMG/M metagenome (GOLD analysis project Ga0194112, IMG submission 146191) | Freshwater microbial communities from Lake Tanganyika, Tanzania - TA2015016 Mahale Deep Cast 400m | ecosystem: Environmental > Aquatic > Freshwater > Lake | place: Tanzania: Lake... | reverse complement strand
GGGGGACGAGGGGGGAGGGGCGAGGGGCGAGGGGCGAGGGACGAGGGGCGAGGGGCGAGGGGCGAGGCGCCCCTCGGCCGCCTTGCGCGCCATCGCCTGCACCAGCACATTGGCCGCAACCCTCCGAGGCGGTGGCCCGCTCGCGGCGGCGAGCGCGCTGCATTGGGCGGGGCAAGCCACCACAACCGCAGCGTCCCGGCCCGCTACGCCGCCGCAAGCGGCTTCCACCGGAGACTGATACGGAGCCAAGTGGCCCAGCAACGACGGGAACCGCATCTCGACGAGGCCGACCACCGCCGGGCACAGCGGGGCGATGGCGGGGAGCCCCTTGGCCTCCTCGCGCGCGTAGCGCCCCGCGGCCTCGCAGAGCGCCTCCTCCCACCACGCGGCCAGCCGCACATCCTCGAAACCCAGAGCCGCCAGGGCAGCCAACGCCGCCTCCGGGCCAATCTCGAGCCCGAACTGCGCGAGGAGCGCCGCCGGCACAACCAGGGGCGCGCCCCGGAATGCGTCGAGGGTCCCCTCGGCGCCCTCCACCGCAAGCGCGCCCGAACGGCAGGCCGCAATGCACGCCCCGCACTCTATGCAGAGGTGCTCGAGCACCTCCGGGCGCCTGCCTCTGACACGAAGGGCCTCCGTGGGGCAGGCCCGAAGGCAGCTCAGACAGCCCGTGCAAAGCTCCGCCGCGACCCGAAGCGACACCCCCCTGCGGCCCGCCGCGGCCTGGGCGGCGAAGTAGATAGTGAACCGCACGCGCGTGCCTCGCCCCGCCGCCGACTCGATCTCGAAGCGGTCGCTGTTCTTCTTGATGTTGGGCAGGCCCATCCCCGCCCCGAAGCCCAGGTCGCGCGCGGCCGCGGGGGCGGTCGAGTAGCCCTCCCGCATTGCCAGCTCGACATCGGGGATGCCGGGGCCGCTGTCCTCCACCTCCACCTCCAGAAGGCCGTCTTCGAGCCGGACGCGCATTTCGCCGCCGACGGAGTGTATCGCTACATTAGTCTCGGCTTCGTAGGCGGCGATCATCGCGCGGCGGAGCGCCGCTGGCTCCACCCCCACCTTCTTGAGCATCTCCTTCAGCCTGCCCGCCGCAGCCCCCGCCCGCTCGTAGTCGCCACCGATGATTCGGTACATGGCCGTGCTCATAGGGGTTGGATGAATGGATGAATGGATGAGTGGATGATTGTCAGAGTGCCACGGCCACACTCTGTCACCCATCCATACATCCATTCATCCACCCATCCCCCTGAGGTCATCAGTGTGCCTCCCCAGCATTGAGGCATCGGTAGAGCAGCCCACAGGTCTCGAACATGTCGAAGGGGGACACAACAAGGGCCGTGGCACTCGACTCGGCGGCGGCCAGTAGCGCGGGATCGGGGGCCACCCCGTTCACGATGCACACCGCCGCCGCGTCCATAAGCGCCGCTGCGCGAATGAGTTGCGACGTTGCGAGGTTGGTCACCACCAGCGTCGTCCCAGAGGCGTGATTCAGCAGGTCGCTCATCCTGTCGCCGGCATAGACCCGCTCGATGGCCCGCCCGGCCCCGGGCGCGCCGGTGACGATCCTGGCGCCAACCTCGCTGACCAACGCGTCGAGTGTCACACCGGCCTCCTGCCACGCTCCCGTGGGCGAGGGAGAGCAAGCCGTGTGCCATGTTTCACAAGGTGCCGACGCCATCGCCATAACTGTAAATATCACAAATGGTTAGGCATTCGGCCCGCTGCACCAGACAGCGCCGGACGGAGGGCCGCTCATGCGCCCAGGAGGGACAGAGGGCCGTGGGCTGAGCGGAAGCGCGCCCTAAGTGTCCAAACGACAATAACATGTGGAGAATGTGCAGAAGGCTCCCATGCGCGTCCCGTGCCCACCGACCTCCAGCCCGCAGCGGCCGGCATGGGAGCGTGAGGCCCCTGGCACTACAGCGCTGGCCCCTCCCGCCGATCGCTCGAGCAACTTGCGCCCCCAGGGGGGCGCAGGTTGCCCCGAGCTGGCAGGCCATGCCGTCCTATCTCATTGCTAGTCCATCAGTTATGGGGTAGGGATAGCGCGGGATATATGTGCGCGCAGAAGGGGCGCAAGTTGCGGCGCGCGTGTGTTATCGTCAACTGCCCTCGTCACGTTGCCCTTTGCTCAGGCGGAGCGTCGCGTTGTTTCGCCAGGGCCTTCTCTGCCAGGGCAAGCTGTTCCGCAAGGGTCTTGGAGGCAGCGGATGCGCCAGCCGCCGCCTTGCCCAAGGCCACTCCCGCGAGGCGCCGGATGCTCGGGTCCTCGCTCCGAAGGCAGCGGATCAGGAAGCCGAGGCCATGCTCGCGGCACAGCTCCCCGGCGGCCCACACGGCGCGCGAACGCTCGCGGACGCCCTTCTCCCTGTCGTACCGCCTCGCTAGCTCAGCCGCGACCTCCCCAGGATGGAAGAGCCTCAAGTGCCCCACGATTTCCTTGGCCTCGGTCGCCGGGCATATCAGGACCCTGTCCAGCAGCCAGTCGAGCCTGAGTCTCACCTCTTCCATCTCGGAGCCGGGGTCGGACATCACGGCGTCGTCCAACAGGTCGGAGCAAGGCTCTTCTGGCTCTCCGTCGCCGCCCATCTCTTCGAACTGGGCTGCCTCGAGGCGCTCCATTGCGCGCGTGCCGGCGGGTGTGAGTTGGAGAACCGGGTAGCCGGAGCGGTCATCGAGCTTGAGGAGGCGCTCCTCGACCATGGTGCGGATGACGGCCTCGGCGTCGGCCCGCTTGATATTCACGGAGGCGTAGGCAGCCAGTTGGTCTGCGCCGAGGCGGTGGACCCATTCGGCGCGCGAGCCGGTGATGGCCTCGGCAACCTTCCCGATGCCGATTCGTGTCCCCATGCCCGCCACGCACTGGAGGGCGGCGCGGCGGACCGCCGCGTCGTCGCTGGGCGCGGCGGCCGGCGCCGCCCTCAGCGGGCGGGCGGCGAGGGCCGAGAGGTCCAGCCGCCCCGCCTCCTCTTCGCCGGCCGGCGTGAGGGCCAGGGTGGGATAGTCACCTCCTTCGCGCATCAGGTAGCCCTCCGTGAGCAACTGGTCAATGGCCCGCTTCACCTCGTCGGCCTTCGCGCGCACGAGGCCGTACGCTGGGTTGGCGGTGAGGCCCCATTCGAGGATTTCCTTCGCGCCGGAGCCAGTGACCACCTGCGCGACGCGGTGCGCGCCCAGGGGGAAGCGGAGGCCGCTCACGCAGGCGAGGACGACTCTGGCGACCTGCGGCTCCTGGCCGAGGATACCGCCTGGCCGCTGCTCGCGGGGCTGCGCGGCCGCGCAGCGGTCGCACTCGCCGCAGCGCAGGCCGGTCTTCTCGCCAAAGTACTCCACGATGAAGCGTCGGCGGCACTTCGAGCTGTGGATGTAGTCCTCCATCGCCGCCAGCTTCTCCTCCTCGATGCGCCGCAACATTTCCTGGCGCTTCCAGTCAATGGGCACCTTGTGGAATGGCGGGGGCGGCTCGACGAGCTTCTCGACGCCGCGGCCGCGGAAGGGCGGCTCGTAGTGGAGGTGGCCGTCTTCGTCCAAGCTCGTGAGCGCCCGACGCACCTGCTCGGGCGAGAGCCGCGCGGCCGAAGCGATTTGGCTCAGGTCTACGTCGTAGTCGCCGGGCGTCTCGAGGTCGGCGACGACTGAGAGCGCTTCGAGGACCCGGCGCTGGGATGGGCCGCGAAGGGACTCGAGAATTTCCGCCGCGGGGCGGAAGATGCGGACGAGCGCCGTGTGCTCGCCCGTGAGCGCGCGCGTCATCCCTGCGCCATCGAGCAGGCGGACGGCGGAGCCGACGTGGCCCTCCTTGATCCCCTCGCCGCACTCCTCGGCTATCTGGCGATACGTCATCAGGACCGGGTTGTCCTCGATCTCCCACAGCACGTCGTAGACCATCTCCACTTGCTCGCGGGCAGGGTAGTTGATGTCAATGAAGAACTCGCGGAGCATGCGGTCGCCGGGCGAGTAGAGGAGGGTGCAGCGGGCGGGGAGGCCATCGCGTCCCGCGCGGCCGATCTCCTGGTAGTAGCCCTCCACGGAGGCGGGGTACTGGTAGTGGATGACGAAGCGGACGTCGGGCTTGTCGATGCCCATGCCGAAGGCGATGGTTGCGACGATGACGCGCGCCGTTCCGCCGATGAAGGCTTCCTGGGCGGAGGTGCGTTCGTCGCTCTCCTGGCCGGCGTGGTAGGCGCGAGCCGTCGGCTCCACCTCCTTCAGCTTGGCGGCGAGGCCATCGGCCATCTTGCGGGTGCCCACGTAGATGATCCCCGCGCCACGCTCCTCCTTGAGGAAGCCGTGGAGGAACTCGTCCTTCGAGTCCTCGTCGTTGGCGTTGACCACACTGAGCGTGAGGTTTGGGCGGTCGAAGCCGTGGACGTGGGTGTCCACCTCGTCGGGCTTGAGGCCGAGGGACTCCACGATGTCGCGCTGGACCCGTGGGGTGGCGGTGGCGGTGAGTGCGGTGACGCGGGGGCCGCCCATCACCTGGCGGAAGTCCTTCAGGCGGCGGTAGTCTGGCCGGAAGTCGTGGCCCCACTCCGAGATGCAGTGTGCCTCGTCCACCGCCATCCGCGCCACCTTGACCCGCCGCAGCATCTCGCAGAAGGCCGTGTTCCGCATCCGCTCGGGCGCAACGTAGAGGAGCCTGTACTCCCCGCGGATGCAGCGGGCCAGGCGGTTCCGCTGCTCCTCCACGCTGAGGCTGGAGTTCACGAACGTGGCCGGGATGCGGCGGCGCGAGAGCTCGTCCACCTGGTCCTTCATCAGGGCGATGAGGGGCGAGATGACCACCGTCAGGCCGTCGCCCAGGAGGGCCGGCAACTGGTAGAGGAGCGACTTGCCGCTCCCCGTGGGCATCACGGCCAGCAGGCTCCGCCCGGCGAGCACGGAGCGGAGCGCCTCCTCCTGGCCCGGCCGGAACGCCGCGTGGCCGAACCGCTCCCGAAGCAGGCTGGTGGCGTGGGCGAGCTGGTCCGTGGGGGCTGACATTGCATTCTCGTGCTCGTCGTCGTCCTCGTCGTCGTCGTCGAGACCTCTGGCTCCACCGCCCTGGAGACTCGACGACGAGGACGACGACGACAACGACGACGATTAGGACAGGACAAGCACTTCGTCAGAAGTGCTTCGCGCGCCCCTCGCGCATGTACTCCCACACCCCCTTCTCGAAGATTGCGACCCGTTGTTTCTCGGCGGGGGTGACGGCCGCCTCCTTCGCGGCCTCCATCAGCTCGGCGAAGCGGGCCATGCGCTCCTCCGTGCCCAAGCCCTCGGGGTAGTTCGCGGGATTCGAGCAGGTCTCCTCGATTGCCAGGTAGAGCTGCTTCATCGGCTCGGCGGCGGAGCCATAGTAGACCCTGAAATAGTCGCTCAGGATGTCATCCACGCTGCGGCCGGGGTCGTCGAGGAGCTTGAAGGTCACGTAGTTCTCGACCTCCTGGCCCAGTCCGTTCAGCACGACGCCCCGCACGCCGAAGCGATGGAGGAGCCTGAGCCAACTGGCGATGCCGTGGGCGAAGAAGGCGGGGAAGGAGTGTCCCTGGCCGCCCGCCGCCTCCTGCGGCAGAGCGTAGTGAAGCCGCACGTAGACCGGCCGGCCCTTCTCCTGCGCGAGCCACGACCTGAGCAATCTGATGTCGCTCTCCTGGCCCGCTCGGTCGTATGTGTTGCGGACGTTGATGCCGTCGCGGACGTCGTCGGCCTGAGGCCTTTCGCCGCCGAGGCGCATGCGGTGGAGGAAGAGGCGGACCGCGCCGCGGCGCGCGTTGGCGAACTGCGCGGGGTCGGGGAAGCGCTTCTTCAGGCTCGGATAGGCCAGGGCGTCGAGCTCGGCGTGCTTCGGGGAGGCCGCGGGCCAGAGACGGCTCGCCTTGTCGTAGGTCTCGCTCAGGGCCATCGGCGGGCCGATGTCGCGGCAGGCGAAGCCGGGCGAGCGCCGCGCGTCGCGCCCCAGTGCCGCCAGCGAAGTCGTGCGCGGGCAAACCGTCCCGAGCTCGTGGGGCGCGAACCAGCGCACGTCGCAGTGCCGCTCGAGGAAGTCGTAGACCGCGTAGAGGGTGCCCTGCTCGTCGAAGAGGTCGGGCCAGGACTGGAAGCGGAGCGGGTCGTCCTCGTCGTACTTCACTGTGCCGCGTTCGGGCTTGTCGCGGCCCATGAGCACCAGGGTTCGTGGCAGGAAGCGGATGACGTATTCCTGGGGGCGGAGGTCGTCGCCCTTGAGGCCGAGCGCGGCGGTGGCGGCGCTCTCGCCAACGAGGATGCGGTCGGTGCCGGGGTCCACCGGCGCATCGTCGGGCACGACGGGCAGCACGGCGTCGCTGATTCGCTTCACGTGGTGTTGGAGCTCCAGCGCCGCGAGCTTGGCGGCCTTCGTGGCGTCCCTGGCGATCACGATAGCCGCTTGCGGCTGGCCGTTGACCGCCATCAGCAGCACGTGCCGCCTCTGCCGCCCCAGGCCCGCACAGCCCTGAAGGGCCACGAGCCCGCACAGCGCCAAGTAAACCCACCATCTGCTCATCTGTTCCTCCGCCTCCAGCCTCGTTCCCACGCTCTGCGTGGGAACGCAGTGGGCGACGCTCCGCGTCGTTCCCAGTGATGATGCCCACAACCCAACGCCTCGGACGCAGAGCGTCCGAGACCCTGCGTTCCCACGCAGAGCGTGGGAACGAGGTAAGAGCGACCACTTGGTCATCGTTCGCGTTCCTCGCGGATGATCTCCGCGCTGTCGTCGAACTTCCTGCCCCCGAAGCTGGCCCGAATCTTGTCGGCCAGCTCACGAGCAGCCTCCAGGTCAACGCGAGCCGCACGCTCAAGGATCGCTTTGACCTCAGACTGGAACGAGCGCCCATTCCGTTGCGCACGCCTCCTGAGTCGACTGACGATCTCGTCATCAATACCCCGGATCACTATCTGCGCCATAGTGGGTCTCCTTAACGAGATGAGCCAAGGACTGGGAGGCCTACGGCACGTCTTCCACCCACACCACGCACTCGCGGAAAGGGGTGGCGAGTATGGCCTCGTAGAAGCGGCGGTCTGCGGTGACCATGCGCTCACCAAGAAGGTCCGCCAGCGCAAGATAAAGGCAATCATAGGGGCTTCGCCGGACCTCCTTTGCTATCTCATACGCTGCATTCAGCAGGAGTGATTGAGGGTAGAGGAGAAGGCGCGAGCGCCGCAAGGCCGCACGGATGTCGTCGGCGTCCGCTTCCGTGAGCAGCCCGCGACGAACCCTCTTGCAGAGCGCTGCGTCGAACTCAAGGAGCAACAGCTCAGGCGCGAGGCGTTCATGTTCGGGCCGGAGCACTCGCCTGGCCGCTTCCGTGTGCTCCTCATTGAAGTACCACTTCAAGGCAACGCTCGAGTCCACGACGTACAGGCTCATCGCTCGCGGTCCTCCCGGATCAGCTCCGCACTATCGTCGAACTTGCGGTTGCCGAAGCGGGCCCGAATCCTGTCCGCGAGCTCCAGGGCGTCTTCCACGTCCACGCGGGTGGCCTGTTGGAGGATCATCTTGATCTCGGACTGGAGGGTACGTCCGTTGTACTCGGCCTGCTTCCTGAGTCGCTTGATCATCTCCTCATCAATGCCCCGAATCACCAACTGAGCCATGGTTGCTCTCCTTTCCCGCAAGACGGCCACATGCACATGATACCGGCCCTGAGCGGCATGTCAACCCATCGTCGCCCCAGGCGTAACTCAGGGATTGGCCCGCGCAATGTCGTCTTCGCTCATGATGCCGCCATTCCTGCGGAGGGCCGATTGGAGCTTGGCCACGTCGAGCTGCCGCGGGGTCACGCCCTCCTGGAGGGAGAGCGCCGCCGCCGTGGCCGCCGCCTCGCCCGTGCCCATGCACTGCACCATCCGAGGCAGTTGAACTGCTCAACCACGAGCGTCCTCGCCCCCTCCCTTGCGACCGCAATCGCCGCCCCCACCCCCGCCGGCCCCCCGCCGACGACGAGGACATCCACCTCTCGAACCACAGGAAGCTCAGCAGCCTCGCACTGGGTCTCCATGGCTCCCTCCTTTCTCTCCGACGAGTTCGCCGGGCAGGCACGCCCCGCATACAGGCACAAAGCACCGAGGCCACTATTGTAGGCGGGCCCTCCCCGGCCCGCAACCTGGCCGTCCCCCCCGATAGGTCCACTGCCGTCAGGAGGGAGTGGCCCCCTATCGGAAGGCGTGCATGCCCGTTCACAGGGCGGCTTGCCTGGACCAATCTGTAAATGGGTAGATGCCCTTGTCCTTCAGGGCAATCAACAGTCGGCGCCGCTTGCCGGCTTGACACTCGTCGAGTTCCTTCGCAGTGATCCCGAGGCATAGGAGGAGCCCGGCATCCCGCCCTCGCACCCGGAAACGCGCGTAGTCGAGGAACAGAAAAGCCGTGATCGTTGAACCGTCGGGAGCAGCAGGGCCAATGTCCATCGTCTCCCCGGGATTCAGGGCAGCGTCAAGGGTATAGTTGGCCAACCGCGAGATGATGTTCGGCCCGCACTCGTCATCGCCGCGGTGGCAGATCATCAGTTCGTAGTTGCCTTGGGCGTTGGGTATCTGAGGGCGGCAGCCAAGCTGTTCGCACCCGATCAGGTCGCAAGTGACCGAGACCACCCCATCAACATGGTGCCGAAAGTGAAGGACGTCCGCTCCCCCACCAATCTCGGGACCAAAGGCGAAAGGAATGACAGCGTGCCCTACGCATTCGTCTCTCTTGCCCAGAACACTCTCGATGGCTGCAATGCGCGCGTCCATCCAGCGCCGCCACGCACCGCTCGGCTTCCCCCTATCGATCATGAACCGCCTCCTCCACTCGCGGGCCGCAGCGCTACGGCTCGTCCGCGACGCCGGCAGCCTCGGCGGGCACCATCAGTCGCTCGTGGAGAAACTCGGGGGCAAGGTCCGCACCGTTGTCCCACACGATGGTCTCCAGCTCGGGGTCCACGCGGAAGGCCCTGAATCGGGCAGGGTCTCGGAGCGGCTCGAACATCTCGCCGTAGAGCTCGTCGGCGAGGTCCACAAGGCCCTCGGCGCCATCGTTGAACTTCACCCTCACGACGTAATCGTGCTCGTAGCGTGCTTCGACGACGTGGAGGATCATTGCTCACTCCAATCCCGCAGTGTAGGCCAGTGGGGCGCGGCGTCGGGCGGGATACCAGTTGTCCATGATGGCCTTGCGCGCGCTCTCGGTTAGGGCTGCGGTTTGGATCCAAGGGACTCGGCAAGCCAGCGGGTGGCGAGGTCGGAGGGGGTGCAACCGGAACGGCGGGCTACGCGGCAGAGCCTGCGCGCCACCCGTTCGTCCACGGGGATGGCAACGAGGCCGCGCTCCGGCCGGAGGTCCACGATGCGCTTGTCACCCTCGAAGATGCCGTCCTCTTCGAGGTAGCCCGCGTCAAGAAGGTCCACCGGATCCTGCTGCTCGTAATAGGCGGCCTTGGCCTTGTCGGAGGCGCTCTCCGGAGGCGGAGGCGAGACGATCTTCTTTCTAGTCAAGCCCATGTTGCCTCATCCTCCTGTTCGCGGCGTGGCACCGGATTGGTTTCACTGCCCCGCCCGTCCTTTCTATGGGGATTATACCACAGCGCGTCGGGCCTGACAATCAAGCCGCCGCCAGCGCCGAGATGAGCCTATCGCCCTCGCGGGCTCCACTCCGTGTCAACCAGCAGGCGGGAGCCGGCGATGTCGCGCCAGTCGTAGAGCTTGAAGTTCTGGTTCCCGTCCCTGTGGCGTCCGTCCTGCACGATGAGGAAGCCGGCGGGGAACTGGGCGGTCGTGGGGCGGTTGGTCACGGCGATGCCGTCAGTGTCGCTCACGTCGTCAATCCGCCCCTCCTTCGGGTCAATGGTGAGGACGTAGCGGTTGTCGCCCTCGCGGGTGTAGACGATGAAGGTGTCGCTGCCCTGGCTTGAGGCGATGAGGTAGCCCTTTCCGCCCGCGGCGCAGTAGAGGGCCAGGCCCTCGACGTCGCGGGTGAGGCCGTGCTCGCCGACTTTGGCCACGCGGGTCGGGCGGTCGCCGCCGTCGGGCTCGGCGGCGAACTTCCAGATGCCCACGGCCTCCTCGCCCACGTAGAGGAAGCCCAGCTCGTCGTCGGCCACGCAGCCCTCGAGGACCGATGAGAGCTTGAGGTCGCGGACCTTGACCGACCTGGCCGTGCCGGAGCCGGCGTCGTGAAGCTCGTGCTGCTCGATGCGGCCCGCCTTGTCCACGGCGAAGAAGTATGCCTTGCCCGTCTTCGCGCTGCGGTAGGTGCAGACGCCGTAGGGCGTCCCGCCGCCAAACACGCGGAGCGTGCCGCCGGCCGTCGCATCAGCCAGCGTGCAGGTCTCGGGGTCTATCCGCCAGACCTTCACGCCCGTGGACTTTGGCGCTCGCGTGGACGCCACAGCGAGGTCCACGGTTCGGTCGCCCAGCCTGAAGCCATAGAGCACATCCACGTTGTTCGGGCGGCAGCCGTCCGAGACGCGCTGGCGTTCCTTGCCGTCCATGCCGTAGACGTGCAGGGCGCCCTGCTTATTGGTTCCGAGGATCAGGCTCCTCGCGGGGTCGGTCGGGTGGAGCCAGACGGCGGGGTCATCGGCCGCATCACCCTTGTGGGGCATGGGGTCGGTCGCCAGCTTCGCTTCGGGCCGCACGATGTCGGCCTCGGCCGGCAGGCCCTTGGCTGCCAGGAGCGTGATGCCCGCGAAAGTCAGGATGCCCAGAACGCGAAAGCGGACCGCTGACACCATGTTGGCGCCTTCCTCACAGCGCTGCCCACTTACCCATTGTAGGCGGGCCGCCCCCGGCCCGCAACGGCGCCCGCGCTCTCGCCTGCGGCGGGGCCACGGAGAACGCCACGGGGCCTTCTGCTGTTCGCCCGGTTTGCTGGGAACCAAAGCGGTGACAGGTCACCGCACTCCACAACGCCCCACGCCCGCACAAGCGATGGACGGGACCTCGCCAGCCTCAGTGCTGGTGCGCGAGGCCGGTGGAGTTGTGCAGTTCGACGGCGCGGAGGGTGGCAGGCCGGTCGGATTCGGTGATCTAGGCGCCTGTCCGAGAATCCCCGTGGGCTGCGTTGCCGGCGCCGGCGGGGCGGGTGCAAGGCGCGGCGGCGAGGGGGACGCGGACGATGGCTCTGTGGGCGATGTTGCGGCCTCCTCGTAGAACCAGTTGCGCAAGCGCATCATGCAGGCGCACTCGGCGGGGAGCCAGCGATGGATTGCGGAGTTGTTCAACTCCGCAATCATCACGGGCACCTGCGGCACGTCCACGGCGCTCCGATTGTGGAGGCGGGCGACGCCGCTCTCGTTGCCGGTCCAGTGGAAGTCGGGGGCGCCCATGTTGAAGATGGGATTATTTTCAGTTCCCGCTTGAGTTATCGTGCCAGTCGTGTACAATATGGTGTCGGCGGCATCCCCGGCCGCCAGGAGGCATCGAGACATGAAGCTGCGCGCGACTCTCGGGCTAGTGGCTGCTCTGGCCCTTCCGTTTGCGACGGCGGGCTGCCCTGCGGCGCTCTTCGGGGCCGGGGCCGCGGTGGGCGCCGGGGCGCTCGTGTGGCAGAGCGGCTGGCTGCGCGGCAATATCCCCGAGCCGATCGAGCGGGTGCACAGGGCGGCGAAGTCCGCCCTGGGCGACCTCAAGGCGACGCTGGAGGATGACTCGCTCAAGGCCGCAAAGTCAGGCATGGTGGATGCCACGATGCCCGACGGGCGCCGCGTGGTGGTGGAGACGAAGGCGCTGGGGGAGAAGGAGACCCAGGTGCGCATCCGCGTGGGCTTCTGGGGCGACCATCCGCTCTCGATGCGCCTCTTCGAGCAGATGAAGAAGCACCTCTGACCCCCCTGCCGCAGGGCGGCGGCGGGATTCCACATCCCAGATCCCAGATTCCAGATTACGGATTGGGCGGATGGCGCGGAGCGTTCACCAGGGGGGGCGGCGTCCGCTCACGCCGCCGGCCCGAGGGCAGGCATGGCGCGGGGTTCTCCCATTGTGTGTCAACCCTGGGAGAGGGGGGATTGACACACAATGGGTGGAAGGGCGTCCGGGGGCGGTTTTGGGCCTGCGCGCCATTGTGTATCAGGTGCGGAAAGAGCAGGCATTGACACACAATGGGCGTCGCGCGGGCAAGGATGGGCTGAGGGCCGCCGCTCGATTCATAACATTGTGGCGGCCAATGGGTTATGGGAATGGGCCCCGCGCCCGATGCGGTTCCGGGCGCTGCGCGCGGGCTCACCCTGCCTTCGGCTGAATGGCCCCGTTGTCGGGGAGCGCGCGGACGACGATGAGGGTGATGTCGTCGTGCTGCGGGGCGCCCTTGGTGTGGTCGTCAACGGCTGCTCGGATGGCGTCAACGATCTTCTGGGCGGGCTCGGAGGCGTGGTCACGGAGGGCCTGGGCCAGGCGCTGGCCGCCGAACTCCTCGCCGAGGAGGTCCTTCGCCTCGGACACGCCGTCGGTGAAGAAGCAGAGGCAATCCCCTGGCTCGAGGGGCAGGGTCTTCTGCTGGATGCCCGCCTCGAACTTGTCGGGCTCCATGAGGCCGATGGCCGGGCCTCGGAGGTCGAGCACGCGCGCGCCGGTGAGCCGCGGGCGCCAGATGATCGGCGGGCAGTGCCCGGCGTTCACCAGCGTCATCTCGCGCCCGGCGGGGCTGATGACGGCGTAGAGCATGGTGACGAACATGCCGGGCGGCATGTCGGGCTTGAGGAGGCGATTGGTCGTGGCCACGGCCTTGACGGCGGTGGGCTCCCTGGCGGCCATGATGTGGAGCACCTCGCGGAGCATGGCGGCCACAATGGCAGCCGAGAAGCCCTTGCCGGCCACGTCCGCTATCGCAAGCGCCACCCGGTCCTGCGCCAGGCTGATGAAGTCGAAGTAGTCGCCCCCCACCTCGTGGCACGAGCGGTTGTAGAGCGCGATGTCCAGGCCCGGCAGCTTGGGCGCCTCGGACGGCAGCAGCTTGTTCACCACCGTCTGCGCCCGCTTGAAGTCGTCCTTCGGCGGCTTGATAAGCGTGTCGCTAGGCGGATGGGTCGCAGGAGCGCTCAGGCCGGCGGACTCCGGCGTGCTGGTCTTCTGGACCCGCGCCTGGGCCGACTGGAGCTCCCTGATCGTCTTTGTGACCTCCGCGTCGCCCGCTACCTCGGCGAGATACGAGCGCAGCTCGCGCTGGAGCTCCTCGAACGACAGTCCCTCTGCCGACTTTCTTCCCACTTGAGGACCCTCAGACCTTGCCCGCCTCGTGGCCCACCCCGCCTCCGTTTCCCCTATTATACCTTCACCCACGCGGTCCGGTCAAGTGGGCATGGCCTGGGGGCCAAGCTCAGGGAGGAGAGTGGCTTGACGGCCTGAGCTTCGCCAGGTATGGTGGGGGCGAGCGCGGGCCACTGGTGCGAGGAGATGGAGCATGGACAAGCCGTGGGTGGGTCTGGCCGTCTGCCTCGTGGCGGGGTGCGCCAGCTTGGGGCCAGCGGAGCTGGCGATGCAGGCCGAGGACTTCGACGCGACGTGGGCCGAGGGGCGCTGGGCGTTCTCCAATGGGGCGGAGTTCCCAGGGGCGCGCGGGCGCTTCGAGCGGGCACGCGAGGCGGCACGAGGCGGACGCTGGGGCGGACGCCTCGCCTTCGACTTCACGGGCGGCGGGAGCTACGTGGCCGCCATCCTGCGCCTCGACAAGGCGCCCGACATCGCTGCCGTCCGCCTCGCCGTCAAGCAGGCGCGCGGAAATCGCCTGACCTTTCGCTACACCGACCAGACGGGCCAGACCCTTCAGCGGCCCTTCCAGGCGCGCGAGGGCGAATGGGCCGAGGCATTCATCGCAATGTCGGGCTGGACGGGCCACTGGGGCGGGGCGAACGACGGGGTGGTCCACGGCCCGCCGAAACAGGTCGCCTTCCTCGTGGACAACACGGCTGCGCCCCAGGGCGAGCTGTGGCTCGACGACATCCGCCTCATCGAGGGCAAGCCGGGGAAAGGAGCAGGCATGGTCACGTCCGACATCGTGGTGGCGCGATTCGCTCCCGACGAGGGCTGGCGCTGCCACGCCGCCGGTCCGGGCGGCACGACGCGGCTCGACGGGCGGAGGCTGCGCCTCGACTTCTCGCAGGGCGCCTCGAACATCGTCGTCTGGCCGCCCGACACGTCGCTCCTCGGCCTGCCCCAGGAGCTTCGCATCCGCGTGCGCGGCAAAGCGCCAGGCCACCCCGTGCGGCTCCGCCTCCCCACGCACTTCATGAGCTTCGAGAAGACCATTGGCGAGTTCGCGGGAGAAGCGGAGAGCGAGCTCGCCGTCCCCGCCCCGCCCGGCGAGGGCTGGCGATGGTTCGGCGGGGAGAACGACGGCAAGCTCCACGGCCCGCTCCGCATCGGCGGCATCACCTTCGACGCGGCGGAGAAGAAGGACATCGTGGAGCTGGAGCTGGTCGAGATTCGCGTGAGGACGGCGTGCGAGCCGAACCGCTCGTGCGTCCTCATGGCCGAGAAGAGAGGTTCGGCCTTCGTCGCAAGAGCCCGCAGCCTGTCGCCCGAGCCGGCCAGGGCCACGCTGAGCCACGTCGTCCGCGACTGGGCCGGCAAGGCCCTCGCGCAAGGCACGAAGAAGATCACGCTCCCCGCCAACGGCGAGCTGCTCGAGGTGAGCGTGCCGGCGCCGGGCGGCGAGCGCCGCTTTCTTGAGGCCGAGTTCACCCTCGACGCCCCCGGCCAGCTTGTGCCCCCGGCGCAGGCGTATCACGTGGCGCCCATCGATCCCCACGGCAGCGTGGAGCTGGACCCCGCCTCGCCCTTCGGCATGGGCCTCTACCTCTACCGCTACAGCAGCGATCCTGCAAGCCTGAAGGAGATGGAGCGGGCCGCCCAAATGGCGCAGGACGCAGGCGTCAAGTGGAGCCGCGAGGAGTTCCACTGGGCGCGCATCGAGCCGCAGAAGGGGAAGCTCGACTGGTCGTTCTACGACGCAATGGTCGCCGCGGCCCGCCGCCACGGCATCAGCGTCTACGGCCTCCTCAGCTACTGGTCAACCTGGACCAAGCCCTACACGCCCGAGGGGATCGAGGACTACTGCCGCTATGCCGCCGCCGCCGCCGAACGATACCGCGACACAATCCAGCACTGGGAGGTGTGGAACGAGCCGAATATCTTCTTCTGGCAAGGCCCGCGGGACATGTACGCCGAGCTCCTCAAGAAGGCCCACGACGCGATCAAGAAGGCGAACCCCAACGCGCTCGTCCTCGGCTGCTCCACCGCGGGCATAGACGCCAACTTCATCAAGCGGACGATGGAGCTTGGCGCCCCGTTCGACATCCTCACCATCCACCCCTATCGCGCGAAGCTGGACGACGGTGCCTTCATCGCCGACCTCCAGCGCACCGCCGAACTCGTCAAGCGCCCCGTCTGGATCACCGAGATGGGCTGGGCGACCCACGTCCCCCACAACGCCATCGGCCAGGACTTCGCCGTGAACTCCCAGCGCGACCAGGCCAAGCTCATCGCCCGGTCCTACATAGACGCCGTCGCATCGGGCGCCGCCCCCAACATCTCCTGGTACGACTTCCGCAACGACGGCGCCGACCCGTTCAACTTCGAGCACAACATGGGCATTGTCACGCGCGACTTCACCCCCAAGCCGGCCTACCGCGCCTTCGCCACCGTCGCCCAGGTGCTCAAGGGCAAGCGGGTCGAGAAGCCACTCGACCTCGGGCCGAACATCGTCGCCTACCGCTTCGCCGGCCCGGAGGGCAAGGGAGCCATCATCGCCCTGTGGGGCATCGGCGCCGCCGCGAAGGCCGCCCTGCCCGCAGCCGAGCCCGTGACGCTCCTTGACCTGATGGGCGGCCGAGAGTCCCTCGCGCCCGCGCACGGAAGCGTGGCCATCCCCCTCGAGCGCGAGACGCCCTGCTTCGTCCTGCTCCGATAGCGGCCGCTCAAGAGCACGCGAACGCGCCGGCCCGCCGCATGGGAAGCCGAGCTCCGGCGGATGGCATTACTGACCTCTGCACAGGGAATGATAAGGTCTGTCATGCCGAGCGAGGTCGAGGCATCTCTCCTGTGCCGCCGGACAAGAGAGATTCCTCGACTTCGCTGCGCTCCGCTCGGAATGACCTCCTCAGGTCCTATCATTACTTGTGCAGAGGTCAATAGGGGCGCTGCGCCCCAGAAAGTGGATTGCGGAGTTGAACAACTCCGCAACCTTCCTGCCCCGGCCCCCCGCCCGCCGAGCGGGGGGCGGACCGGGCCGGCGCGACATCTCGCTCCCAGCCATCGCCCCACTCGGACAAGCCAAGTGGGGCCGTCAGCCTTGCCCCGCCGAAGGACCGCCGAACAGGTAGTGCGGCAAGAGCTTGCGGATTTCCACCAGTTGGTTCAAGCGCGGCGGGATGTCTCTCGCCCCGAGATGCCTCTGAAACACCATCGCTATGCTGTTCCCCTTGAACTCGACCGAGAGATCACGATGCCCGAGCAGACATTCCATCATGCGGGGGTGGCAGACATCATAGGCGAACTTGCGATTCGCCGTGGCAACCCTGAAGGACCGAGAGAACTCCGCCGACTCGAACTCCACCTCCTCGAGGCGTGGCATCATCACGTCAATGACCAGCTCGCGCTTCCTCGGTCGGATCGACAGCTCTGGGAAGCTGCCCTCGTGCTCCAGCACGAGACAGGTGTCGTGGGCTCGCTCTCTAGCTGGTCCAGCGGTGAAGAACCCCTCGCGATGGTCGAGCACCCAGACGTGATGCCCCTGGTAGTTGCCGGAGACCATGTCATAGTACCACGACGCTCTGGCCCGGACGAATGGCGACTTGCTGGCCAGCCGCGCCGTAGTCCAGTCGCGGCCCCCGTAGCTCAGGCCCAGCTCCTTCGCCAGCTTGCGCAGCTCGCGCGCACGCACCCAGTCCCTCAGCAGTGTGTAGGCGACAATGTAGGCCATGATCGCGATGGCGAGTAGGAGGCACCAGAAGTCCATCCGAGCGCGGCTCCTTGTTACGCCGACAGCCTCTGCTCACCTGCTGCGCTTGCTTTTTTCCCTCTCCCGGGGCTAGGCTCTGTACGGCAATTCGTAGCGCCGCCGTCCCGGCGGCCTCGGGCGGCCAGCGAGACGCTGGCGCTACCCGCTCCGGCCTATTGTCGTACAGAGCCTAGTCTTTGCCCACATCTCGCAGCGGTCTGCCGGTTTCCCCGCTCCGCTGCCACGCAAAGCGGTGACTTCGTCGCCGCACTCCATAGTCCGCTCCCCTATGCAACGGCAGGAATATGGAGTGCGGCATCGGAGATGCCGCTTTGGTTCCCAGCGGAGCGGTCAGAGAGGAAGACCGCCGCGATCCTGGCACAGGCCACGAGATGTGGGCAACGATGAGCTCCCGGGGGGAGAGGCGGCAGAGGCCATCGCCATCCGGCATCACCCCTGATACAGGTACTCGGGGAAGAGGTTGACGATCTGGACGAGCTGGTCGAGGCGCTCGGGGAGCTCTTCGGGCTTGAGACGGCGGCTGAAGGAGAGGGCCACAGCGGTGTGCTCGATCTCAACCGAGAGGTCGCGGTGGGCGAGCAGGTACTCCATCATGCGCGTGTGGCAGACGTCGTAGGCAAACTTGCGGTCCTTCGAGCGGACGCAGAAGGCGCGGGAGAACTCAAGGGACTCGAAATCAATGTCGTCGAATCCGAGCATCTGGCCGAGCTTCTGCCAGAGGCCCTCGGGGTAGATGCGGAGTTCGGGGAAGTCGCGGGCCTGCTCGAGGACGAAGAAGCTGAAGTAGTGGTGGTGGGTCTGGCGCTGGCCCTTGGAGTTGGTGGAGTGGGTCTCGTAGTGGTAGTCGAAGGCCACCACGGGGTAGCCCTGGTATTGGCCGTGCATGACGTTGAAGGCGTAGCGGTTGGAGCCCTGGCGGAGGGCGTCGAGGAACTGGTAGTGGGCGGCCAGGCCGTGGTCGCGGCCTGGGGCGAACGCCAGCCCCAGGCGGGCGGCGATGGCCTGGAACGCCTCGCGCCGCCTCTTCTCCCGCAGCCAGCCGAGCACCGCGATGAGAATCACAATAGCGATGATGACGCCGAAGATGAGGATCACTTCCCCCGGCACGCTCCATTCCTTTCTGGATTCTGGTACTCGGATCGTGGAGACACGCGACCCGCGTGTCTCTCCCGCAGCACTCGGCAGTTTAGCCCGAATCCCGCGCTTGTCAAGCCCTCTCGCCGCTGACACGCCCCTGGTTTCTGCATTCCGCTGTCTGTAGCCCCGCAAGGGTATCATGGGATAGCCCAGAGCCTGCCCTGAGCGGAGCCGAAGGGGCGAAGCCCTGATCTTTGCCCACATCTCGAAGGCCGGCCCCGGAGCCGAGCGATCTCCCTCTTCGACCGCTCCGCTGGGACGCCAGGCGGCATCTCCGATGCCGCACTCCATACTCTCCCGGTTCTTTCAGGGGCGGGACTTGACCCAAGGTGCCGGAAGGGTTAGGCTGAAAGAGGGAGGCAGGAGAAGCGCCATGCGAAGCGTGGTAGGGGTGTTGGTGGCTACGCTCGCGATTCTGCTCGGCTGCGCTGAGCAGGGCGGCAAGCCAGAGACCGCGAAGCCGCTGGACGGGAAGAAGGCGGTCCTGGTTATCGCCCCGAAGGACTTCCGCGACGAGGAGCTCCAGGAGCCCCTGGCGGTCCTGCGGGAGAAGGGCTGCGAGGTGACGGTCGCCTGCTCGTCGCTCGACGAGGCGGTGGGCATGCTGGGCGCGAAGGCGAAGCCCCAGGCGCTCCTGAAGGAGGTGAGGGCCGCCGCCTTCGACGCCGTGGTCTTCGTCGGGGGCGTGGGGGCGAGCGTCTACTTCGACGACCCGGCGGCCCACGGCTTAGCCAAGGAGGCGGCGGCCGGCGGCAAGGTCCTCGGCGCAATCTGCATCGCCCCCTCCATCCTGGCGCGGGCCGGCCTGCTCAAGGGCAGGCGCGCGACCGCCTGGGCAGACCAGAAGGACGACCTCGAGAAGCACGGCGCAAAGTGGTCCGATGGCCCGGTCGCGCGTGACGGCAGGGTCGTGACCGCCGACGGCCCCAAGGCCGCCAAGGCGTTCGGCGAGGCACTCGCCAACGCGCTTGCGGAGCCGCTGAAACCATAGGGTCGGTGCGGAACAAGGCTTCTGCCGCCCCCTGCGGGGGCTCGGGTCTCTTGCTCCCGAAGGGAGCGCAGTGGGTTGCCGGCGGCTTCAGCCGCCGGACCCGGGCGCCGGAACCAGCAAAGTCCCGAAGGGACGGCAGAAGGAGGGACAGGACCGACTCGCCTCGGAGTTCTGCCGTCCCTTTGGGACTGGCGTGCGGGTGCGCTTCGATCCGGCGGCTGAAGCCGCCGGCTACCCACTGCCGTCCCTCTGGGACTGCGATCGTGTGCTCCTATCCGGGGAGCCGCCTATTGGGAGACCTATGGTGCGCGAAGAGGGCGTGGTCGTCGCCGTGAGCGGGCGGGTGGCGCGCGTGCGCATGAGGCCGGGCGCCGAGTGCGGACGGTGCTGCGCCTGCTCGGCGCTGGGCGGCCCGGAACGCGAGCTTGAGGCCGAGACCGGCCTGGCTCCCCCGGTCGGCTCGCGCGTCGTGGTGGAGATCGAGGCGGGCAGCCCGTGGCTCAGTTCGTTCCTGCTCTTCGTCCTTCCGCTGCTCGGCCTCATCGTGGGGGTGGCGGTGGGGTGGCAGTGGCCGCCGTTCGGGCTGGGGCGCGACGCTGCGGCGCTGGCCCTCGGCTTCGGGCTGCTGGCACTGCTCTTCGCCCTTGCGATGGTGATTGACAGGCGCTATGTCCGCCCAGGCCAGAAGCCGCCTGAAATCGTGGAGGTGTTGGGGCCATAGAAAGCGGAGCGATCGATTCGATCGAATCGATCGATTGGATGCTTTCTCCCCCTTCTTGGAGAGGCACCCTCATGCCCAAGCGAGCGAAGCCTGCCCCGCCAGCCCCCGAGCGTGTGGTGCGCGTGGCGTTCATCGGCGCGGGGAGCCGCGCCACGACGTCGCACTATCCCTCGGTGCGCGACAACCCCGGCGCCGAGATATGCGCCATCGCGGAGCTCGACGCCGAGAAGCTGCGGCGGGCCGCCGAGACCTTCGGCGTCAAGGCCACCTACGCCAGCTACCGCGAGATGATCGAGAAGGAGCGCCCCGACGCCGTCTACGCCATCATGCCGCCACACCACCTCTACGACGTGGCGGCCGGCGTGATGAGCCTCGGCTGCCACTTGATCATCGAAAAGCCGCCCGCCCTCACCGCCGAGCAGACCCGCCAACTGGCCATCATCGCCCGCAAGAAGGGCCTCATCACGGGCGTGACCTTTCAGCGGCGCTACTGCCCCGTGCTGCGCGCCGCCAAGAAGCTCTGCGACGAACGCGGCCCCACCCACTCCGCCGTCGCATCATTCTACAAGAACTCGGTGGGGGCCGGCCCCTACTACGGCGGGGCGATTGACATCCTGACGAGCGACGCCATCCACGCTGTGGACACGCTCCGCTACCTGTGCGGGGGAAACGTCGTGGCCGTGGCGAGCGACGTCCGCCGCCTCCTCGCCGAGCACTTCACCGCCCACTACGCACTCGTCCGCTTCGACTCCGGCGCCACGGGCGTGCTCATGACCAACTGGATGGCTGGCCGCCGCTTCTTCACCTTCGAGCTCCACGCCCCCGGCATCTCCGCCTTCGCCGACCCCGAGGAGGGCGGGCGGGTCTTTGCGGACAACAGGAAGGAGCCGCTCCGCACCCTCGACCCCTTCGAGCTGGCGGCGAGCAAGGAGACGTACCGCGCCTACGGCGAGTACGACATGAACGCCCACTTCGTCGCGTGCATCCGCCGCGGCGTCCAGCCCGAAACCTGTCTCGACGATGCCGTGAAGACGATGGAGCTGATTGAGCGAATCTACCAGGGTCAGATTACGTGAGGGCTTGCTCGGGATAGAGGGCATCTGCCGCGGTCAGACGGGATGAATGGATGGGTGGATGAATGGATGGTTGTCTGACACCCATCCACCCATCCAGTCATCCCCTCCTTGCACGCGCATCCCGGCCAGGTTCATCTGGCCTTCACCGCGGTCCAAATCTCATCATACAGCCGCGTCGCGTCGCCGATGTCCTCGATGTATTCGAGCTTCTTCAGAGTGTCGGCGGGGGGGTAGATGGCGGGGTTGTCGCGGTCCTCTTTCCTGATGAGCTTGAGGCTGGCGGCGTTCGGGGTTCCGCAGCGGTTGAAGTCGGAGAGCTTCGCGCCCACCTCGGGGTCGAGGATGAAGTTGATGAACCTGTGAGCGCCATCGGGATTGGGCGCCTGCGCGGGCACGGTCATGGCGTCGGTCCAGATGATCGAGCCTTCCTTTGGGATGACGTAGGCGAGCTTGTCGTCCTCCACGCAGGCCTTGACGGCGTCGCCGCTGTAGACGATGGCGGCGACGGCGGAGGCGTCGGCCACCTTGCTCTTTCCACCCACGCCGGGCGCGAAGCCGAGGCACTTGGCGCTCCTCTTGGCGTCCAGCACGCGCGCCGCGGCGGCCTTCAGCTCCTCGGTCGAACGCGAGTTCACGGAGTGGCCGAGTGACTTGAGTGCGACGCCGAGCATGTCGCGCATCGAGTCGATCAGCACCACGGGGCCGGGCTGCTTCGCGGGGTCGAGGAGCGCGGCCCAGGAGGGCTCGAGGTCCGCCGCCTTGTCCTTGCGGTACATCAGGCCCACCGTGCCCCACTGGTAGGGCTGGCTGAACTTCGACCCGGAGTCGTAGGGGGCGCTCTTGAACTGCTCGCTGACGTTTGCGGCGTTCGGCAGCTTCGCGGGGTCGAGCGGCTGGATGAGCTTGAGCTTGGCGAGCACGGGCACGGCGTGGTCGCTGACGACCACGACGTCGTACTGGCTCGCGCCGCCGCGCTGGAGCTTCGACATCATCTCCTCGGTGTTCTCGTAGACGTCGATCCGGGCGCCGATGCCCGTCTGCTTCTCGAACTCCTTGGGCAGGTCGGGGTCAATGTACTCGGAGTACGTATAGACGATGACCTGTGCCTTCGGCTTCTCGGCCTGCGAGCAGCCGAGGAGCGCGGCGGCGGCCAACAGCGCGGCAGCGGCTCCGTAGCGCATGGCTCACTCCTTTCGGAACCGGGTGAGGGCTTCGAGCGCGACGACCAGGCACACTGTAGCAAGAACGATGAGCGTTGACAAGGCGTGAATCTCCGGGCTGACACCTTGCCGCAGCGAGGCATAGATGAGGATGGGCAAGGTTCTGGACTCCACGCTGTACGTGAAGAAGCTGATGACGAAGTCGTCGAGCGACAGGGTGAAGGCGAGCATGGCCCCCGCCGCAATGCCGGGGGCGAGGAGCGGCAGGGTGACGCGGCGGAAGAGGTACCACGGCGTGGCGTAGAGGTCGCGTGCCGCCTCCTCGAGGCTCCGCCCGAGCGTGGCCAGCCGCCCTCCCACCACCAGGGCGACGAAGGCTATCTGGAACGACACGTGGCCGAGGACCATGTTGAGCAGGCCGGGTCTGAAGGCCGGCGAGACGCCGCGCAGGAACTGGAAGGCCACGACGAGCGCCGCGGCGAACAAGATGTCGGGCGTGACCACGGGGAGGTAGACCAGGAGGTCGAACGCTCGGCGCACGCCCCGCGGCCAGGGGAACCGCGCCATCGCAATCGCCAGAAGCGTGCCGAGCACCGTGGCGACCGCGGTGGAGACGACGGCGAGGACGAGGGTGTTGAGCGCCGCCTCCAGAATCGCCGAGTCACCCAGCAGCCGGGCGTACCAGTTCAGGGTGAAGCCCCGCCAGGCGAAGCCCTGGCGGTTAACGTTCACCGATAGGTAGGCCACGGCCGCGAGCGGCGCGTAGAGCGCCGCCAGGGCCACGATGGCCAGCACCGCGAGCAATGGGTGAAGGCGGCGGGTCATGCGCAAATCCGTTCAAGCGAGAGCATCGGCTCCCTTTCGGCGGACGAGGAAGAGGCCGGCCAGCGTGAGGAGGAGGAGAGCGAGGCAGATGGCGGCGCCGAAGGGCAGGTCGCGGCTCTCGCCGAACTGCTGCTGAATGAGGTTGCCGACCAGCCAGTACTTCTCCCCACCCAGGAGGCCTGGGACCACAAACGCGCCCATCGTTGGGATGAAGGTCAGAATGATCGCCGCCGCCAGGCCGGGCAGCGTCTGCGGCAGGATGGCGTGGAGGAAGACGCGGCTCCGCGAGGCATAGAGGTCCTGGGCGGCCTCCACCAGCGACCAGTCGAGCCGCTCGACGACCGCGTAGAGGGGCAGGAGAGCGAAAGGCAGCTCGCTCGTCACCATCCCCACGAAGACGGCAAAGGGCCCGGGATACAGGCCGGCCCGTTCGAAGAGCACTCTCCAGCCTAACGTGCGCACCACCAGGTTCGTGCAGAAGGGCACGATGACCAGCCCCAGAAGCACGGCGCGGGTCAGCCGCGAGCGGCCGGCGATGAAGAACGCCAGAGGATACGACAAGGCGAGGCACAGGGCCGTGGTCACGAAGGCCACCCACACGCTTCGGGCGAGGATGAGCAAGTAGTCGGCCGACCAGCCCAGGATGCCGTAGCCGGCCAGGCGGCGGAAGTTCTCGAAGGTGAACTTCCATTCGACCTCGCCGATCTCGCTGCGGCTGGCGAACGCCAGGGCGACCATGACGAGGAGCGGCAGGACGACGAGGAGCGTGACCCAGAGGACGGAGCCGAGAGCTAGGAGCGCCCCCTCGCCCAAGAGGCGCCGGCGGGTGACGAGGCGGCCATACCAGATGAGCAACTTCATCGGATTCCCCTATCGTCCTCGTCCTCGTCCCTCGTCCTCGTCCTCGATACCTTTGGGTGAGAGGGAGAAGAGTCGAGGACGAGGGACGAGGACGAGGGACGAGGACGACTGAGGAGGTTAGTCACGTAGCACCTCCAGGTGCTCGGGGGGCAGCTCGAGCCAGACGGGGTCGCCGGGCCGCAGGGCGGCGCCAGGGGCCACGCGGACGCGGAGAGGTTGTGAGGAAGCCACACGGACGCCCACGGACAAGCACGGACGGGCAGATTCCCCGGCGATGGGCGTGCGTCCGTGTCCGTCCGTGTAGGTCCGTGTCATTTCTTCACAGGCTCGGAGCGGCCCTGGCTCCACAAAGAGGTCCACGTGGTCGCCGCGGTAGACGGCTTCGGCGATGCGTCCGCGCACGCCGTTGGCGACGGGGGCGTCCGGCACCACTCGGATGCGTTCGGGGCGAATGGCGAGCGTGCCGGTCTGCCAGGGCGGGCGCTCGCGGGTGGCGAGGCGCCCGAGGGCGGTCTCCACCCCGCCGTCCGTGGCCGTGCCGCTGAGGAGATTGGCCGCGCCGAGGAACTCGGCGACGAAGCGGCTCTCGGGATGCTCGTAGACCTCGGCGGGGGGGCCGAACTGCTCGATCCGCCCCGCCCGCATCACGAAGATGCGGTCGGAGACCGTCATCGCCTCGTCCTGGTCGTGGGTGACGAGGAGAAAGGTCTTCTGGAGCTCGCGCTGGAGCCTGCGGAGCTCGAGGCGGACCTCGGCGCGGAGCTTGGCGTCGAGGGCCGACATCGGCTCGTCGAGGAGGAGCACCTCCGGCTCGTTCACGAGCGCGCGGGCGAGAGCCGCGCGCTGGCGCTGGCCGCCCGAGAGCTGATGCGGGTGGCGGCGGGCCAGCTCGCCGAGCTGAAGCATCTCCAGCGCCGTGCCAACGCGACGGCCCACCTCTGGCGACGGCACTCTGCGGCTCCGCAGCCCGAACGCCACGTTCTCGAACACGCTCAGGTGCGGGAAGAGAGCGTAGTCCTGGAACACCGTGTTCACGGGGCGGCGGTTGGCGGGGAGGTGGGTGATGTCCTGGCCGCTGAGGAGCACGCGGCCGGCGTCGGCGAGCTCCAGCCCCGCGACGATGCGGATGAGGGTGGTCTTGCCACAGCCCGAAGGCCCGACGAGGGTGACGAACTCCCCTCCGCTGACCGCGAGGCCCACCTCGCGGAGGACCGGCGTGGGGCCGAAGCACTTGGAGACGCCCAGGACGTTCAGCTCGCCGCGCGCTTGCATCACCGGGTTCCGTTTGTAGTGCGGCCTTTAGGCCGTGGCAGGCCAGGATACGGGCTGAAGCCCGCACTACGAGCCCCTGTGTCGTGTGCCGGGACTTCCCGCAACGGAAGCTGTTCAGGCCTGGAACGGGGCGTCCTTGATGCCGTCAACGTTGATGCCGTGCTTCTTGACGCGGTGCCAGAGGGAGCGCTCGGTGAGGCCGAGGAGCTTTGCGGCGCGGCTCTGGACGCCGCCGGTCCAGCGGAGCGCGTCGAGGATGCACTGGCGCTCGATGGAGGCGAGGGTCTCGTCGAGGGAGCGGCCGGGCTGGATGGCGGGCCGGTCGGGCACGCGCGGCTTGTAGGTGATGATCTGGGAGGGGAGCGAGGCGGGGTCCATGATGTCGCCCTGGGCGCGGAGGACGGCGGCGGTGACGACGTTTTCGAGCTCGCGGACGTTGCCCGGCCAATAATGGGTGAGGAGGAGCTGCATGGCATCGGCGGAGAAGCCGGTGACACGTTTGCGGCAACTGCGTGCGGCGGCGGCGACGAAGTGCTCGACGAGGGGCGGGATGTCCTCCTTCCGCTCGCGCAGCGGCGGAAGTGTGACCGAGTAGACGTTTAGGCGGAAGTAGAGGTCCTGGCGGAATGCCTTCTCCTCCACGGCCTTCTCGAGGTCGCGGTTGGTGGCGGTGATGATGCGGACGTCGAGGTGGACGGTCTCGGTGCCGCCGAGTCGCTCGCACTCGCGCTGTTCGAGGACGCGCAGGAGCTTGGCCTGGATGGCGGGCGACAGGTCGCCGATCTCGTCGAGGAACACCGTGCCGGTGTTGGCGAGTTCGAGCTTGCCTGGCTTGCGTCCGACGGCGCCGGTGAAGGCCCCGGGCTCGTAGCCGAACAGCTCGCTCTCGAGCAGGCCCTCGGGGATGGAGGCGCAGGTCACTGTGGCGAACGGGCCGGCGCGCCGCGCGCTGTTCTCGTGGACCACGCGGGCCAGCAGAGTCTTCCCCGTCCCGTTCTCGCCCCGAAGTAGGACCGTGACGTCGTTGTTGAAGACGGTCCTGATGTCGTTGAGGACGGCCCGCATGGCGTGGCTCTGGGCGATGAGGTTCTCCGGGCGGAACTCATCGGAGAGGCGCTGGAGCAGGGCGGAGACCTCGCGGACGAGGGTGCGGCGCTCGAGCGCCCGGCGGACCACGATGGCCAGCTCCTCGATCTTGAACGGCTTCTCGAAGAAGTCGTAGGCCCCCTTCTGGATGGCCTGATAGGCCATCTCGCGCGAGCCGTAGGCCGTGATGAGGATGACCGGCATGTCGGCGTCGAGCCGCAGGATGGCGGGGAGCGCGTCCATGCCGCTCATGCCCTCCAGGTTGACGTCGAGGAGCACGGCGTCGAAGGGCTCCGCCTTCAGGCGTTCGAGGGCGGCCTCGGCGGAGGCGAGGACCAGGCTCTCGAAGCCCTTGGCCTTCAGCGCCTCGCGCAGTGTGATCTGCACGTGCGGGTCGTCGTCTACCACGAGGATTCTACCCGGCATGAGCTACACCTTCATGCGGCCGCTAGCCGTGACCAAGGAGGATGATTGGATGGGTGGATGAATGGATGAATGGATGAATGAAAAAGCCGAACCCTCAGACATTCATCCAGCCATCCAGTCATCCATTCGTCCAGCTCCTTCTCATCCATCCACCCATCCATTCATCCATTCATCCATTCATCCATTCATCCCCTGCTCGCCCTAGGCAACCGCCTCGCCAGTAGCGCCAGAGGTCGGGAGCTCGATGGTGAAGGTGGTTCCGCTCTCGGCGCTGCTCTCGACGGCGATGCGGCCGCCGTGGGCCTTCACGAGCGCCTGCGACATGGCGAGGCCCAGCCCGGTCCCGCGCCGCTCGGTCGTGTAGAACGGCGTGAAGAGCATCTTCTGCGCCTCGGGCGGGATGGGCGGGCCGGTGTTCGTGATCGCTACCGCCACCAGGGGGCCGGCCGAGCTTGTGGCGACGGCGATCTCGCCGCCGCCCTGCACGGCACGGCACGCGTTCCGCAGGATGTTCAGCACCACCTCCACGAGGCGCTCGGGGTCGCCGGGGACGCGCGGCAGGTCGGGCTGGTAGGCCTCCTTGATTGGTATGCCCTTCGTGGCCGGGTCGTGGCGGTAGAGCGCCAGGGCGTGACGCACGAGGCCGTTGATGTCCACAGGCTCCACCCGGCGGGGCTCGGGGTGCCCGATGGTGAGGAGCTCGTCCGTGATGCGCTTGAGGCGCTCGATCGACTCCAGCACAGTCCGGCAGTATTCCCTGTGGGGCGAGTCTGGTGGCGAGCCGTCGCGGATCAGCTCCACGAGTCCGGACATGGCGGTGAGTGGGTTGCCGATCTCGTGAGCGAGGCGGAAGGCCATCGAGCCGAGGAGTGCCAGGTTCTCGGCCTGGCGCACCACCTGCTGCGCGACCTTGCGGTCGGCCAGGTTCTTGAACGTCAGCACGCAGCCGAGCTGCTTGCCCGCCTCGTCGCGCAACGGGGTGATGGTGTAGCCGATGTGCGCGCGGCGGCCATCGCGCGTCCGCACCTCCGCCTCCACGGAGGACGCGCGGCCGGCCCCCGACAGAGCCTCGCGCACCGAGCCCACGAAGGCCGCGTTCGCGGGGTCCTCCGGCAGCGCCTGGCCGAGCGAGCGGCCTATGGCCTCGCCCGCCGGACAGCCCAGCACCCGCTCCGCCACGGGGCTGAAGCTCGTCACCACCCCCGACTGGTCGAGCGTCACCACGCCCCCCTCCAGGCTGCGGAGGGTGTAGCCGTTGTGAACCAGGGTCGCAAGCGACTCGGCCACCTCCTTCACCGCGCTCTGGGCCAGGTCCGTGCTCGCGGCCGCCTGGCGCGCCGCCGGGTGCTCGCCCGTGATGCGGCGCGCCGACTCCATCTGCGACATCAGGCTGCGGAGCGGCCGCGCCAGCCACTCCGTCACCACCACCGCCACCACGAGGCCCACCAGCGCGAGGGCGCCGCCCAGCGTGAACACCCACGTCACCCGCCGCTCCATCGCCTGCACGCTCGTCACCCGCGAGCTCTCGAAGAACAGCGGGTAGCACAGCCACAGGAGCACGAAGGCGCTCAGCAGCACCACGAAGCCGGCCGCCAGTGGAAGCGTCACCGTGAGCCGCGTGCGCAGCCCGCGGCCCGGCGGCGCACCGTGCGCGCCTGCCTCCTCGCGGACATCGCCTCTCGCTCCCTGTTCCGCCGATGGCATGGCCCACCCTCCTTGCCGGGACCCTCCCCTCCTCGCCGCCAGCGAAGGAGTCTATCCGCTGGACCAGCCATTGTCAAGCTCCGAGCATGGGTCCCGGTTGTGGCAACTGCCTGCTTCCTCCTCCTCTCGGGCTCGTCGTCGTCCTCGTCGTCGTCGTCGATTCACCGGACCCGTCTCATGCCGGAGGTCCGACGACGAGGACGACGACGACAACGACGACGATTGGGAACCCCAGGCGCGGCGCGCCACCCCCTTCCTTTGCTTTCACCCGCCGAACGGGGTATACTGCGCAGAGAGGCGTGCGAACCCGCACCTCCAAACCCCAAGGAGGACGAGCCATGGCCAAGACCGATGCACTCCAGACCACCTCGCTGACGCCGGGCAAGCTGCTCGGAGTCCAGCGCATCACGAATCCCAACGGCACGTTCACCATGCTGGCCCTCGACCAGAACAGCTCGATCATCAAGATGGCCAAGACCGCGCTCCACCGGGTCGGCGAGGAGCGCGAGCCGACCTATCAGGAGCTCGTCAGGGCCAAGCTCGACCTCACCGCCGTCCTCGGAAAAAAGGCCAGCGCCGTGCTCCTCGACTCCAACTACGGGGCCTGGCACGCCGTGTGCGCCATGAAGTTCCCCCACCGCGTCGGCCTCATCGTCCGGCTCGAACAGACCGGCGCCCAGTCCACCCCCGACGGCTCGGGCAAGCTCACCGCCATCGAGCCCGGCTGGTCCGTCGCCAAGATCAAGCGCCTCGGCGCAAACGCCGTCAAGCTCCTCGTCTACTACGAGCCCACCCACGCCGAGAGCGCCGCCGCCCAGCGCGCGCTCGTCGAGCAAATCGCGCGCGACTGCGACCACCACGACGTCGTCCTCCTCCTCGAAACCCTCAGCTACCAGTTCAAGGGCGAGGAGAAGACCTCGCCCTCCTACCTCGACCGCAAGGCGACCACGGTGATCGACTCGGCCCGCCACCTCAGCGGCCTCTGCGACGTCTACAAGGCCGAGTTCCCTGGCACACTCGGGCGCGAGAGCGACGAGCAGCTCGCCGCCAACCTCGACGCCCTCGACAGGGCCTGCGCCCGACCCTGGGTGCTCCTGAGCGCCGGCGTGGACTACCCGGACTACGAGCGCCAGGTCCAGATGGCCCTCGGCCACGGCGCAAGCGGAGTCCTCGGCGGAAGGGCCTTCTGGAAGGAGTACTTCGACTTCGACGGCGCGGCCGCACGCCTCAACTTCCTGCGCACCGAGGGCCTTCGCCGCCTCGGCGTCGTTGACGCCCTCGTGAAGCAGCGCGCCATCCCCTGGTTCAAGCGCTACGGCCTCTCGAAGGCCAGCTTCGCACGCGTCCGCATCCCAGAGGGCTGGCAGCGCACCTACGCCGGCGGCCCGGCCCCCGAGCCCACGCCCCCCGCCCCGGCCAAGGCGCAAGGAGATTATTGAGTGGGGGCAGCCCTTGTGGCTGCCCCTGGGCGGCCACAAGGGCCGCCCCTACGGGAGCCGTGCACGATGGTGGCCCTCCGCGATGGTAGCCACTGAGGAGTTCTTCTATGCGCCCAACTCTCCAATGCCTCTGTCTCCTGGCGCTCGCGCTCCGCCTCCCGGCACGGGCGCAGGAGGCGAAGCAGTGGACGCCAGAACTGCTCACGAAGGAGATGCGCGACATAGAGCGAAGGCTCGACGCCTTCGAGCGGCGGTTCAAGGCCACGGACCGCCGCCTCGCCGAGCTCGAAGAACAGATGCGCGCGGTCAGGGGCAAGGTGGACATGATGGAGCTCACGCTGAAGAACGTCGAGGCCACCCTTGAGGCGCTGCGCAAGGAGGTCGCCACGCTCACCGGCCGCACCGAGGCCATCGAGACCCGCCCCATCAAGCCCGCCGCCCCGCCCTCTACCGAAAAGGGCAACCCCATCCCGCCAACCCTCGGCACCATCCGCAGCCAGAAGGTCTCGATGGGAGCCGACGCCCTCACCATCACCGGCGTCGTCGCCAACACCGGCGACAAGCCCCTCGTCTTCGTCATCGTCCAGGCCGACCTCCTCGACAAGGAGGGCAAGCTCGTCAAGACCGAGGCCGTCTACACCGAGCCGCGCGTCATCCCCGCAGGCTCCACCGCCACCTTCCACCTCAAGGCCGCGCGCGACCCGCGCGTCCAGGACCACCGCCTCTCCCTCAGAACCGAGTGAGCCGGCCGATCCCTTCCCCCTTGACTCCCGCCCCCGCCCGTGCATAATGGCGCTTACGGGCTGAGGCCCGCACTACGGCAAGGAGGGCGCGACATGCCAGAGGGCGAATCGCAGCCTTCGAGAATCGGCGGCTTCGAGCTCCTCGCCACACTCGGCAAGGGCGGCATGGGCGTGGTCTTCAAGGCACGTCAGGTCTCGATGGACCGGGTCGTGGCCCTCAAGGTGCTGCCGCCCCACCTGGCGAAGAACGAGGCATTCGTCCAGCGCTTCCTCCGCGAGGCACGCTCCGCCGCAAAGCTCAACCACCCTAACATTGTCCAGGGCATTGACGTCGGCGTCGCCGACGGCAACTACTACTTCGCTATGGAGTTCGTTGACGGCACGACGGTGAAGGAGATGATCAAGTCGAAGGGCCGGCTGGACGAAAAATCCGCCTTGAACATCGTCGGGGCCGTGGCCCGCGCCCTCGAGCACGCGGCCAAGCACGACATCATCCACCGGGACATCAAGCCCGACAACATCATGGTGGCCCGCGACGGCGCGGTGAAGCTGGCCGACCTGGGCCTGGCCCGCTCGACCGAGAAGCCCGACACCATGACCATAGAGGGCACGGCCCTCGGCACCCCCTACTACATGGCCCCCGAGCAGGTCCGCGCCCAAGCCGACATTGACACCCGGGCCGACATCTACGCCCTCGGCGCCACCCTCTACCACATGGTCACTGGCGAGCAGGCCTACACCGGCCCCAACGCCGGCGCCATCATGGCCCGCCACCTCGCCGACCCCGTGCCCAGCGCCCGCGACAAGCACCCCGAAGTCTCCCGCGCGACCGACGAGTTGATCCAGCGCATGATGGCGAAGGACCGCGAAGACAGACCGGCCAATCCCACGGCCCTCCTCGCCGAAGTCCGCGACGCCCTGGCCGGCAAAGTGCACCTACGCACGGCGGCGCGCAAGCACCCTCACCCCCACCCTCTCCCCAAGGGAGAGGGAGCAGAGCGCCCTCACACCTCTTCCCCTCTCCCTCGGGGAGA
>Ga0194112_10001776_pt1 | contig 31426 bp, 27 predicted proteins | sample TA2MahC400mmetaG_FD_146191 | JGI IMG/M metagenome (GOLD analysis project Ga0194112, IMG submission 146191) | Freshwater microbial communities from Lake Tanganyika, Tanzania - TA2015016 Mahale Deep Cast 400m | ecosystem: Environmental > Aquatic > Freshwater > Lake | place: Tanzania: Lake... | reverse complement strand
CAGAAGTAGAGAAGTCCCGAAGGGACGGCAGAGACCCGTGCCGCGCCGCCCTGCCGCGGGGCTTCTGCCGTCCCTTCGGGACTGGCCTGTGGGTGCGCCTGGATCCGGCGGCTGAAGCCGCCGGCTATCCACTGCCGTCCCTTCGGGACTGGCCTGTGGGTGCGCCTGGATCCGGCGGCTGAAGCCGCCGGCTATCCACTGCCGTCCCTTCGGGACTGGCCTGTGGGTGCGCCTGGATCCGGCGGCTGAAGCCGCCGGCTATCCACTGCCGTCCCTTCGGGACTGGCCTGTGGGTGCGCCTGGATCCGGCGGCTGAAGCCGCCGGCTATCCACTGCCGTCCCTTCGGGACTGGTTTGTGGGTGCGCCTGGATCCGGCGGCTGAAGCCGCCGGCTACCCACTGCTGTCCCTTCGGGACTGCGATTTGATCCCCTTGTTAGTGGGCCCGTGTATTCACAGCGCGTGATAGGGCAGGCCGAAGGTCTCGGCCACGGCGCGGTTGGTGACTTTGCCCGCGACGAGGTTGAGGCCGGCACGGATGGCGGGGTTCTCGGCGGCGGCGCGCTCGTGGCCCTTGTCCGCAATCTCGAGCAGGTACGGCAGAGTTGCATTGGTGAGGGCGTAGGTGGACGTGCGGCCGACCGCGCCCGGCATGTTCGTCACCCCGTAGTGGACGACCCCGTGCTTGATGCGGATGGCGTTCTGGTGCGTGGTCGGCTCGGTGGTCTCCACGCAGCCGCCCTGGTCGACCGACACGTCCACGATGACGCTCCCCGGCTTCATTGTCTTCACCATCGCCGCGGTGACGACGACGGGCGCGAGCGCGCCCTCGACGAGCACGGCGCCGACCACAAGGTCGGCCTCCCGGACCTTCTCCCGCAGCGTGTGCGCGTCCGAGTAGAGGGTCGTGACGTTGGCGGGCATGATGTCGTCGAGGTATCGGAGGCGCTCGAGGTTGATGTCGGTCACGGCGACGCGCGCGCCGAGGCCGGCGGCGGTCTTGGCCGCGTTGGTGCCCACGGTGCCGCCGCCGATGACGAGGACGTTTGCCGGCTCGACCCCTGGGACGCCGCCGAGGAGGATGCCGCGCCCCATCATGGGCCGCTCGAGGTACTTGGCCCCCTCCTGGATGGACATCTTGCCCGCGATCTCGCTCATGGGCGTGAGCAGCGGGTGGCGGCCGTCGGGCGTGTGAATCGTCTCGTAGGCTATCGCCACGATGCCGGTGCCCAGGAGCGCCTCCGTGAGCTCGCGGGAGGCCGCGAAGTGGAAGTAGCCGAAGACGAGCTGCCCGCGCCGCAGGAGGCCGTACTCGTGGGGGAGGGGCTCCTTGACCTTGAGGACCAGCTCGGCCTGGGCGAAGACCGCGGCGGCGCTGTCAACGATCTCCGCGCCGAGCCCGGCGTAGAGGGCGTCGTCAATCCCGCTGCCCTCGCCCGCGCCCCGCTGCACGACCACCCGGTGACCCCTGCGCCGCAGCTCCTCCGCCCCAACGGGGATGAGGGCCACGCGGTACTCGTCCGCCTTCGTCTCCTTCGGCACGCCGATGACCACGCTTCGACCTCCTCGTGATTGGCACATGGCCGCAACGGAAGGGGATGATTGGATGGCTGGATGAATGGAAGCAGAGGGAAAGTGAAGAGGGAACGCCGAAGGGGAGTTCCTTCACTCTCACTCTCACTTTCACTGGCTTCACCCATCCACCCATCCATTCATCCATTCATCCATTCATCCTCGCCAGCTAGTGCCCAGGCCTGACCGCACTAGCGGCGGGCATTATAGCCGGGCGTCTTTGGCGGATCAACACTGTTGACAAACCCCGTTGCCTTTGCTAGATTGAAGTCCATGACGGGACAGGAGCGTTGGGCGCCACTCGGCTGGCAGGGGGTGTCGCTCGAGGTGCCGGAGGACTGGTGCCCCGGCAGCCTCGAGGGCGACTCCGCCAGCGGCTACCTGCGCGTGGAGGACGAGCTCCGCGTCCGCCTCGAGCTCCGCTGGGAGACCGCGGGCAGGAGCGTGGTCCCGGCGGCGCGTCTCGTGGACGCCTACCTGAAGCAGGTCCGCAAGAAGCTGCCGCGCGGGGCGCCGGAGCCGAGCGTTGACCGCGGGCGGACAGTGAAGGAGCTCGCTGGCCTCGACCACGAGGCGTTCACCTGGCGTGGCGGCGCGGGCGCCCGCAAGGGGGGCGCCCACAGCCTGCTCCTCGTGGCCCCCGAGCAGCGGCGCATCGTCCACTGCCGCCTGTTCTTCGACGAGGGCAACGACCACAAGGCCCTCGCGCGAAGGGTTTTCGGCAGCATTCGCGTGGCGCCGCGCGACGGAATGAATGAGTGGGCCGTCTTCGGCCTGCGCTTCCTCGTCCCGCACGAGTGGCGCCTGGAGCAGAGCGCCCTCCGCACTGGCTCGCTCCAGTTCGTCTTCAAGGCCGGGAGCGACGAGCTGGATGTGGTGCGTCAGAGCCTGGCGCGGATGACGCTCGGGAAATCCCCTCTGGAGCAATGGCTCCTGGGGACGTTTGCGAAGCCGCTCAAGGGCTTCCGGTGCGCGAGCGAGGCGGGGCGCTATCGGGGCCACGAGGCGGCCCGGTGCGGCGGCGAGCTGAGCCTGCGGGCGCGGCCCCTGGCCGTCTTCCGGCGCCGCTGCTACGCCACGGCGCTCGCCTGGCACTGCCCGGAGGCCGACAAGTTGTTCGCCGTCCGCTGTCAGTCCACGCGGCCCGACGACCCGCGGGCCGAGCGCTGCGCGGACTCGATAGTGTGCCATTGATCACAGGCTGGAAGCCTGTGCCACCGTTGTTCAGGGAAAGGGCCACGTGGCGAACTGGGCCTTCTGGCGTCGGCCGCAGCCGCTCTCGCGCGAGCAATCGCTGGCCTCGGTGCCCCTGCGCAACCAGGCCATCGAGGTGGAGGAGACCGACGCGGGCGAGGTGCGGCTGGTCATCCCGCTGCGCGCGGCGTGGTGGGCAAGGCTCCTGTCGAGGCTCTTCTACGTGCCCAAGAAGCGGCGGGTGGTGCTCGACGAGATCGGCAGCTACGTGTGGGGCCTCTGCGACGGAAGGAGAAACATCCGCGACATCATCCAGGCCCTCGCAGGCCGCTACAAGCTCCACCGCAAGGAGGCCGAGGTGTCCGTGGTCGCCTACTTGCGGCAGCTTGCCCGCAGGGGCATAATTGGCATCGCCCTGCTGAAGCCCGGTGACAGGAAGCGAGCCGGAGACCGTGAACCATGAGCCAGGGTCAAGCCCCCAAGAACGTCCAGGCGCGCATCGGCAAGCAGGTCATGCTCCCGTGGAGCAAGGCCATCGAGATCGCTCTCAAGAGCATCCGAGTGCGATTCTGGCGCTCCATGATCACCATGAGCAGCATCATCCTCGCCATCGCGTTCCTGATGTCCATCTGGACCTCCACCGCGATCAGGGCCGCCCTCGACACCGGGCCGCAGGCCAGGATTGACGCTATCGCGGCCAAGCGCGCCGACATACGCGCCACGCTGGAGAAGGCCCAGGGCGCCCACACGAAGGCACAGCTCGAAGAGCTCTACGCCAGCGACCTCGCCGCGGCCCGCCGCACCAAGGAGCGCGCCATCCGCGAGAACGAGCGCCCGCTTGCCTCCGCCACCACCGACGAAGCCAAGAAGCTCAAGAAGACGATCGAGGCCCTCAGCGCCGAGCTGGCCCCCGACAGGAGCCTCGAGCTCCTCCGCAACTACCTCAACGACGAGCGCCAGCGGATCGAGGCCGTGAAGGGCAAGCTCGACCCCATCCTCCTCCAGGAGCGCGGCGGCCACGAGGCGGAGGCGAAGGAGCACCCTGCCCCGAAGGGCAAGGACGCCGCCCCACCCGCCAAAGCTGCCGGCGGCCCCCTCAGCTCCTTCCTCGGCTACATGACCCCCACCGACAAGTGGCTCGCCATCCTCGCCCTCCTCGTCTGCTTCGTCGGAATCGTCAACGCCATGTTCATGACGGTCCAGGAGCGCTTCCGCGAGATCGGCACGATGAAGTGCCTGGGCGCGCTCGACGCCTTCATCGTGAAGATCTTCCTCATCGAGTCGGCCATCCTCGGCTTCATCGGCACGCTGTTCGGCGTGGCCATCGGCCTGATCCTGTCCGTTGGCCGGCAGACGTACCACTACGGCTGGCCCACGCTCGACTACTTTCCGCCGGGCTCGGTCCTCACCGCCGCCCTGTCCGCCGCCGTCATCGGCCTCGTCCTCTCCGTCCTCGCCGCCATCTTCCCGGCCCGCAAGGCCGCGCGGATGGAGCCCGTGGCGGCGATGAGAATAGAGGAGTAGCGCTCCATCAAAGGGATGAATGGATGTATGGATGAATGGATGAGAGAAAGAGCCGATCTCTCTGACACCCATCCACCCATCCATTCATCCAGCCGGAGAACCGTGATGCAGCAGAACATCGTCCGAACCCGCCAGGTCACGAAGGTCTACAGGATGGGCAAGGTGGAGGTCCACGCCCTCAAGGGGGTAGACCTCGAAATCCGGGCCGGCGAATACATCTCGATAATGGGGCCGTCCGGCTCCGGCAAGACCACCCTGTTCAACATGGTCGGCGGGCTCGACAAGCCGACCGGCGGAAAGGTCTACATCGAGGAGGTGGACGTCGCCCAACTCGACGCCTACGAGCTGGCCTGGCTGCGCTGCCGCAAGATCGGCTACATCTTCCAGACCTTCAACATCATCCCGGTCATGACCGCCCTGGAGAACGTCACGCTCCCCATGGTCTTCGCCGGCCTGACCACGGACGAGGCGCGCGACAAGGGGGTCGGCCTCCTCCAGCGCGTCGGCCTCGGCGACCGCCTCTCGCACAAGCCCTTCGAGCTCTCCGGCGGCCAGCAGCAGCGCGTGGCCATCGCACGCGCCATGGCCAACGACCCCAGCCTCATCCTGGCCGACGAGCCGACCGGCAACCTCGACATCAAGACCGGCACCGAGATCATCGAGCTCCTCAAGCAGCTCAACAAGGAGAACGCCGTCACCATCATCTCGGCCACCCACGACCACAAGATGCTCAGCGCCTCCGACCGCATCGTGTGGATTCGCGACGGCAAGGTTGACCGCATCGAGGACCGCCGCGACCTCAAGATCGAGATCGGAACCATCGAAGGAGAAGCCTAGGCCAGGGATGAACGGATGGGTGGAACAGGTGAGAGTGAGAGGGAAGGGGAAAGGGAAAGGGAGAGTGAAGGGAAAGAGAAAGGAAGAGTGAAAGGGATGCCATCCGACCTCCCCTCTTCACTTTTCGTCTCACTTTCCCTCTCACTTTCCCTCTCACTCCGTTGATCCACCCATCCAGGCATCCCCTCGATGGCGGCATCAGGGGGAAGCGAGCATGGAAGGCCAGACGCCCACTACGCCCCTCTACACCCTGGAGGGCTGGCGCGACAAGCGCCTCGCGCGCCGCCGCTCGTCGCTCATGCTCTTCACCGTGCTCGCGCTCGCCGCCGTCGCCGCCCTCCTCTCGTGCACCGCGCTCGTCATGGCCCCGCCAGGCATGACCATCGGCAGCGCCAGAGCACATGGCCTCGCCCTCATGGCCGCGATCATTGGCCTGGCCTGCCTCATCGCCGCCTTCTGGCAACGCTACCTGGTGCAGCAGACGGGCCGCGACGGCATCCTCCTCCAGCGCACCGTGGAGGCCATGCGCCGACGCGAGAAGTACGACGAAAGCGAGTTCGCCCTCACCTCCCGCATCAGCGGCCTCATCGAGGTCTTCACCCACACCCGCAACCTCCAATCCGTCCTCAACGAGGCGGTCCAGGCCCTCCAGAACACCCTCAAGGTCAGCTCCATCGTCCTTCAGCTCTACGACGAGGAGCTCGGCGGCTCCACCCTCACCATCGAGGAAGGCGGGCACGACGTTGACCTCGGCGAGCCCACCCGCCGCACCGTCATCGAGAAGGGCAAGTCGGTCCTCGTCAACCAGCTCGCCGCCAACGAGGGCTTCGCCCCCCTCGTCGAGCAGGGCTACCGGTCCCTCATGGTGGCCCCCCTGGGCCGCGGCCGCCGCGCCACCGACCGCAGCATCGGCTTCATCGCCGCGCTCGACAAGGGCGAGCGCGACTTCACCGGCCACGAGCTCAGCCTTCTCACCCACTTCGCCCGCCACGCCGGCCTCATCATCGAAAACGCCCAGCTCTACAAGCGCGCCGAACACCTCGCCGAGCACGACGGCCTGACCAACCTCTACAACTACCGCCACTGCCTCGCCACCCTCAACGCCGAGCTGCGAAGGGCCGCCCAACTCAACGCACCCGTCTCCCTCATCATGGCCGACCTCGACAACTTCAAGCCCTACAACGACACCTACGGCCACCCCAAGGGCGACGTGCTCCTCCGCCAGATCGCGCGAATCCTCCTCCAGAACACCCGCCGCCACGACATCGTGGCCCGCTACGGCGGCGACGAGTTCCTCATCATCCTCCCTGGCACCGGCCTGCCCGGCGCCCGCAGAGTCGCCGAGACCATCCGCACCCAGCTCGACGGCCTCCGGCTCGACGGCGACGACACCCCTGTCCCAGTCACCATCACCCTTGGAGTTGCCGTCTTCCCCGAGGCCGCCACGGACGCCGAGGCCCTCATCAAGAAGGCCGACGAGGCCCTCTACACCGGCAAGCGCGAAGGCAAGAACCGCGTCGCCTACGCCGCCCCTCCGCCCCAACCCGCCCCAGCCCAATGACCGCGCTCCCCAGCCCCTCCAATCGTCCTCGATCCCCTTGGTCCGTCGCAGGCAGAGCCGAGGTCGAGGGACGAGGACGAGGACGATTCCAGAAACGCCCAAGCTCCCGCCGCTCCCCCACTCGTACCCCCAACACCGAACACCTATCGCCCCCATCCGACGAACGCGCGCACGCCCACGCCCGGCCCCTCATCGAACAGTGCTCGGGCGGCACGGAACCGCTCCAGGTCAGCTTTCTGACCATTGATCTCCTGGTAGATGTAGGGCGCTTCGTCCACGACGGTGCCCCAGTCGTCACCGAGGTCAACAACGAGTGCCCCGTTGGCGTCGAGGGAGAGGCTGGCGATGCCGTCGTAACGCACTTGGATCTGCGGCCAGGCGGCGCCAGGGGCGACGTTGAATTCGCACTTCAGGTGGCTGCGGAGGCCCCAAGTGCGCAGGTCTATCCCGTCGTACAGCCCCTCGTAGGCCACAGCTTCGTGGCTGCAAGCGTCCCGCTTGCAGGATCCTCGACAAGCGGGAGGCTTGTCGCTACGGGGGCGTTCTGGAGGAGCTGCAAGACCGGGCCGAAGGCGGTCATGGCCACGTTGGCGCCGCTGCCGTTGTGGACGAAGCGGACCGACGGGTCGGCCCACTGGCCCAGGTTGGGCACGAAGAGCGCCGGCGATATGGCGAAGAGCGCGGGTGCCACGCCCAAGCCTTGCTTGGGCGTGTGTTCGCCGGCGCCGACTCTGTAGCGATGCTACGGGCTCAAATGAACCGTGGGAAATCACACGCACCCATCGCTGCATTGGCGCTTGAAAAAACCTGCCACAAGCCGCATGCTAGTAGGCCGCCGCGTGTGAACCTGGCGGTGCCTATGAGAAGGGTGACTATGGACAGCAGCTACGTGCCCAGCGGGATAGCCGGCCTGGACGCGACGGTTCAGGGCCTGCGCCTCGGCGACAACGTGGTGTGGCAGGTGGATGGCCTGGAGGACTACCAGGGCTTCGCCCGCCCCTTCGTGGCCCGCGCGCTCAAGGAGGGCCGCAGCGTGGTCTACCTCCGCTTCGCCGCGCACCCACCCATCCTCGACGCCAACGCCGCCGTGAGGGTGATCGAGGTGGACCCAGGCCACGGCTTCGACTTCTTCAGCGGACGGGTCCACCGCATCATCGAGGAGCAGGGGCGCGAGGTCTTCTACGTCTTCGACAGCCTCTCCAGCCTCGTCGAGGAGTGGGCGTCGGACGAGCAGCTCGCCAACTTCTTCCAGGTCACTTGCCCCTTCCTCTTCGAGCTCGACACGGTGGCGTACTTCGCCCTCCTGCGCGGCCGCCACAAGCACGGCGTCATCGCCAAAATCCGCGACACCACGCAACTGCTCCTCGACGTCTACCGCGTGAAGGGCGCAGCCTACGTCCACCCGCTCCGCGTCTGGGGCCGCTACTCGCCCACGATGTTCCTCCCCCACAGGGTCACGGACGAGGGCTGGGTGGCGGTGTCGCAGAGCGGGCAAGCGGCGGCGGCCGCTTCGCTGAGCCGCCGCGGCTCGCTGCGCGCCCGCGCCAGCTCCACCGCGCCCTGGGAGAGCATCTACCGCCGGCTCGCCGCACTCCGCAACGGCCACGGCGAGCCGAACGAGGCATCCCCTGAGGTCGCCGCCCTCAAGCAAGAGCTCACCCGCATGCTCATCGGCCACCACCCCGAGTTCCACCGCCTCGCCGACCAGTACCTCGCCCTCGGCGACCTCCTGGCCATCCGCGACCGCGTCATCGGCTCGGGGCGCATCGGCGGCAAGGCCGCCGGCATGCTCATCGCCCGCAAAGTGCTCCTCAAGGATTCGGCGGAGACCGACTTCGCCCAGGTGCTCGAGGACCACGACTCCTTCTATATCGGCTCGGACGTCTTCTTCACGTTCCTTGTGGACAACGACCTGTTCCGCACGCGGCTGGAGACGGCGCGCGACGAGCACCTCACCCGCGAGCGCTTCGAGGAGGTCGAGCGCCAGTTCCTCGCCGGCGAGTTCCCGCCCGAGATAACCGAGCAGTTCCGGGACATGCTCGACTACTTCGGCCAGGCGCCCATCATCGCCCGCTCGTCGAGCTTCCTCGAGGACAGCTTCGGCAACTCCTTCGCGGGCAAATACCGCAGCGAGTTCTGCCCCAACCAGGGCGGGCCGGAGGAGCGCCTCGAGGCCTTCCTGCGCGCCGTCAAACTCGTCTACGCCAGCGCGCTGAACCCCGACGCGCTCTCCTACCGCCGCAGGCACGGCCTGAGCGCCAGCGACGAGCAGATGGCCATCCTCGTCCAGCGCGTGGCGGGGATGCCCTACCGCGACTTCTTCTTCCCCACCCTGGCGGGCGTGGCCTTCTCGCGCAACCTCTACGCCTGGAACGACCGGATTGACCCCGCCCAGGGCCTCATCCGCCTCGTCCTCGGCCTCGGCACCCGAGCCGTCAACCGCGTGGGGGGCGACTACCCCCGCATGGTCGCCGTGAGCCACCCACAGCTCCGCCCAGAGGTCGGCACCCGCGTGGCCAAGTACTCCCAGCGCCTCGCCGACGCCATTGACCTCCTCGGCAACGCATTCGTCACCGAGCCGATCATTGACCTCCTCGCCGCGGGCGACTATCCAGGGCTCCACTACCTCGTCTCCCTCATGGGCGAGGGCTTCGTCCACGACCCCGTCGGCACCTCCGTCGAAGGGCCGCCGAAGGACTACGTGCTGACCTTCAACCGCCTGCTGAGCCAGACCGACTTCGTGAAGCTCATGGGCAAGCTGCTCCGCCTCCTCGAGCGCGCCTACGGCCAGCCCGTGGACACCGAGTTCACCGCCTCCGTCGAGCCGAGCGGCCACGTCCGCATCAACCTCCTCCAGTGCCGCCCGCTCCGCGTCCCCGGCCTCACCATGCCCGTCCAGGTGCCCGAGGACGTTCCCGCCGACGAGACGGTCTTCCGCTCCTCGCGCGTCATCGGCGGCGGGGTGCTCCGCGAGCTCCGCTACCTCCTCTACATTGACCCCTGGCGCTACGCCGCGGCCGACGTGGAGCTCAAGCGCTCGCTCCCGCGCCTCGTCGGCGCCATCGACCGCCACCCCCTCATTGCCCAGGGCAAGATCATCATGATCGGCCCAGGCCGCTGGGGCACCAACAACTTCCAGCTCGGCGTCAGCGTCGGCTACGCCGACATCAACAACGCCGCGGTCCTCGTCGAGCTCGCACACGAGGAGGCCGGCCAGCTCCCCGAAGTCTCTTACGGCACCCACTTCTTCCAGGACATCGTGGAGGACCAGATCGTCTACCTGGCGGTCTATCCCGATGACCCGACGGCGATGTTCAACCGCGACTTCCTCCAGAGTGCGCCCAGCATCCTGGCCGAGCTTGTGCCGGAGAGCGACAAGTTCCGCGACCTGGTGCGCGTCCTCGACGTTCCGCGCGCCTCCCGCGGCTCCCTCGCCCACCTCCTCGCCGACCCCCAGAACCAGAAGGCGCTGTGCTATCTGGAATGAGGCTGAACTGCGTACCCGTTTTGGATACGATCGTAACCGCAATGAGCACGACAAAGAAAGACACCCTCTCAGCAGCGCTGTTCGGAAAGACCCGTCGGGCCGTGCTCGCCGCGCTCTACGGCCAGCCGGGTCGGGAGCTCTACCTTCGTGAGCTGGCCCGCTCCGCAGGGGTAGGTTTGGGGGCCGTTCAACGTGAGCTCAGGCGCCTTTGCGCTGCCGGGGTGATCGAGCGCGCTGTGCAGGGCCGGCAAGTATACTTCCGGGCCAACGAGGAGTGCCCGATCTTCCCGGAGTTGAGGGGCTTGGTGCTGAAGACCGCGGGGATTGCCGAAGCGTTGAGGGCGGCGCTCGAGCCCCTGTCGGACAAGATCGCCGCGGCCTTCGTCTACGGGTCGGTCGCGAGCGGCGAGGCCGGGGCAGATAGCGACGTTGACCTGCTGGTCGTCGGCGCGGCCGAGGACCTGGAGGTGCATGCCGCCGTGGCCGAGGCAGAGGCGGCGCTCGGCCGCGTCGTGGATTACACGCTCATGACGAGGGCGGAGTTCAGGCGACGCCGCAGGGAGAAGGGGGGCTTCCTGGCGCGCGTCCTCGCCGGCCCGAAGACCCTCATCTTGGGGCACCTCGATGCCTTACGATGAACTCCTGAAGTCGCGGCGCATTCGCAGGGAGCGCGTCTCGCCACGCGAGGCCGAGCGTGGGTTACGCCGCGCCGAGCGCGACCTCAAGGCAGCGCGGGCCATGATGGCGCAGGACTGGGACTGGGCATTCGCCATCGCATACGATGCCGTGTTCCAGGCATCGCGAGCCTATATGTTCGCTCGGGGCTACCGCCCGGCCAGCAAGGAGGCCCACAAGAACACCTTTGCCTTCCTGCGCGAGGCAATGGGACAGGGTGCGGCCACCCTGATAGCGTACTTCGACCGAATCCGCAGGAAGCGTCACAAAGCGATCTACGACGTGGCGGGCCTCATCTCGGAGACCGAGGCCCGGGCTCTCTTCAAGAGCGCCGATGCCTTCGTGAGGCGCATCGCGGCTGACGTGCGCCAACGTCTGGCCGCAAAGTCATGATGGAACAACGCTGACGAATGAACTCCTCTTTGAGGAGGATGCAGCATGGGCAAGAGATTGTCGGGGATCACGGCTCTTGTGGCCAGCGTGGGGTGCGCAGGGCCGGGGGCGCTGTTCGGGGCGACGGCGGACGCGAAGCGGCTTCAGGCCTTCCGCGTGGAGGGGCTGAAGAACCCCGCCGTCGGCACGGTCTATCCGGCCGGCGCGCTGGCGCAGGGCGGGATGCCCCTCGGAGGGCTTGGGACGGGCTACATCTGCCTCGACCCGACCGGGCGGCTGGGCAAGACCTCGGTCTTCAACCGCTTCCCCGCGCCCATCGTCCTCGACCAGCCGTTTCTCTTCCTCACTTTGGGCGAGAAACGCCTGACGCTCGCCACGCCCAAGGATGGCGCGGGCGATGTCAAGGCGGTCCACTACTTCGGCCACTTCCCCGTGGCAGACGTCATCTACGAGCTGGATGCGCCGGTGAAGGTGGAACTGCGGGCCTACAGCCCGTTCATCCTCGGCGATTCGGCGGAGTGCAACACACCCGCCGCCGTCTTCGAGGTGCGCCTGACCAATGCCTCGGACCAGCCGCAGAGCGCGACCGTGGCCTTCGCGCCCGGCGGCTTCCCCAGGGGCGAGGCCGAGGCATTCGCCACGGACGGCTGGACGGGCCTCCAGGTCAGGCACAAGCCCATCGAGAGCCTCCCCGCCTGGGTGATGCACACATATGCTCTCCTCGTGGAGGGAGGGACAGTTGTGGGCGGGATGTCCTCATCCCGCGAGACGCGGCGTGGGGACACGCCGCCCACATCAGAGACACCCCACCTACAGGTGATTGCAAAGCGCCAGTTGAAGCCAGGGGAGACGGCGATTGCGCGCTTCATCCTCGCCTGGCACCAGCCCTTCCTGCGCGAGGGCTCGGGGCGGGTGGAGAAGCACAAGTACGCCGAGCGATTCGCCGATGCCAAGGCCGTGGCCGCCCGTGCCGCGGCCAAGCACGCCGATTGGCTCCGCCGCATCCTCGCCCAGCAGGATGTCCTCTACGGCTCCGACCTGCCGGATTGGCTCAAGGAAGAACTGGTCAACGTGCCCTACACCCTCGCCAAGAACTCCACCTGGATAGCGAAGACCCGGCCCGACGACTGGTGGGGCGACGAGGGGCTGTTCCTCGTCAACGAGAGCTTCTCCACCTGCTCGGTGAGCGAGACGATGCCTTGCCGCTTCTTCGGCCACTGGCCCGCGCTCTTCTTCTTCCCCGAGCTGGAGCTGACCACGCTCAAGGCCATCCGCTACTTCCAACTGCGCGGCGGCCAGGCGCCCTTCTGTCTCGGCCTCGGATTCGCCATCCGCGACCCCCGCTACCACTGCCAGCACACCTGCGGCGCGGGCGAATACGCACAGATGATCTACCGCTACTACCTGCGCACGGGCGACGCCGCGTTCCTCAAGGACTTCTGGGAATCCGCCCGCGATTCGCTGAACTTCCTGCTCTGGCTCGACCGCGACGGCGATGGCCTTGTCGAAGACCACCCGCACACCATCGAGGGCCAGGGCTTCCCCGGCAACAACCCCCTCGACCAGTGGCCCTGGTACGGCCCGAGCAGCTACACGGCTGGCAAGGGCCTGGGCGCGCTCGTCTGCGGCATCAAGATGGCCGAGCTGGTGAAGGACCGCGAGCAGGCCGCCGCCTGGCAGGCCGCCCTCAAGAAGGGCCAGAAAGCCTACGACGAGAAGCTCTGGACCGGCTCCTACTACCGCACCTACGCGGGCGACGCCAAGCACAAGGCCAACGACGCCTGCTTCTCGGCGCAACTGAGCAGCGTCTGGTGCACCCGCACCCTCGGCCTCGACGACCCGCTGCCTAAAGACCGCATCGAGAAGGCCCTGGAGACCATCGCCCGCCTCAACATCCCGGCCTCGCCCTTCGGGATGGTGGACGCCGTCTTCCCCGACGGCAAGGTGTGCAAGGAGGCGAAGTGGTCGGACGACATCTTCATCCAGTGCAACGCCACCGCCGCGATGGTCTACCTCTACTTCGGCCAGCGCGAGACGGGCGAGAAGGCGGCCAGGGCCATGCTCGACACCATCTTCCGCGGCCCGCACCCCATGCCCTGGAGCCAGCCTTGCGGCCTGAGCGGCTCGACCGGCGGCACCTGCCACGGCCACGACTACTACGACCACATGGTCGTCTGGAGCTACCCCCTGGCCTTCGCGGGGCACGACATCCGCGCCGCCTGCGCCCCCGGCACCCTCATCGCCCGCCTCCTTGACGCCGCGAAGTGACTTGATCGCTGGGCACGGATAGGGCATACTGGTATGCGGCGGCCGGCTAGCGGACGAGAGAGTCTAATGAGCGAACGACGCTGTACGCAAAGGGAGCGAAAGTCCAGGTTCGTTGACATCTTCCGCACGACGCCCGCGAACACGGTGTGCCCGAACTTCTACGTGCTGGCGCACGCCGACGGGTGCGGGTTCGCGCGCGAGTGCTCCTACTGCTATCTCAAGTCGTCCTTCTGGTATCTCGATGCGCCGCAGGTGTTCACCAACACGGAGAAGATGGCCGCCGAGATACGGGCCTGGCTGGAGCGGGATGACCTGGAATCCTACGTGCTCAACATGGGAAACCTATCGGACAGCCTGACGTTCGAGCGCGTGCGGCCGCTGGCGGAGCAACTCGTGGAGCTGTTCCGCTCGGAGGCCGAGGCGAAGGGGCGAAGGCACGCGCTGCTGCTGGTGACGAAGGGCGGCCTGGCCGAGTGCCGCCCGCTCCTGCGCCAGGCCCCCTGCCGAAACGTCATCGTGTCGTTCTCGGTCAACAGCCCCGAGGCGGCGAGGGACCACGAGCGCGGGGCGGCACCGGTCGAGAGCCGCCTCGAGGCGGCGCGCCAACTCAAGGCCAGCGGCTGGCGCGTCCGCATGCGCATTGACCCGATGATCCTCGGCTACGACTACACTTGGCTCATCGCCCAGGTGAAGGCCCTCGGCCCCGAGCGGGTGACGATTGGCGCCCTGCGTGCGGAGGCGAACCTCCCGAAGTTCGTGGAGAACGGCCTCTTCGAGGCCCTGGAGCCGCCGACAGGCAGGAAGGGCCTTGCCCGCTACCCCCGGGAGCAGCGCCTCGCCCTCTACCGCCAGGCTATCGAGGCCCTCCGCGACACCTGCCCCATCGGCCTCTGCGAGGAGACCCCCGACATCTGGGACGCCCTCGGCCTCGACAAGGCGGCCAAGAGCTGCAACTGCGGCTCCTGAACCTCTTTGCCGCCCCACACGTGCCGCGGTCGGCTTGCCCGACCGTGCTCCCTGCCCATCTGTATCGCCTCTCCCCGGTCACAAGCTGATCTGGATTGATCATGTTCCCATGCAGGGCGTGCGCGGCAAAGGTCTGCTCAATCCGCCGGATGGGGGATAGGGACTTAGAGGTGGTGCCGAAGGGGGGACTCGAACCCCCAAGGCCTTAACGGCCACTAGGTCATGAAGGCAGAACCGCCCGTTTTCGCAGGTCATAAGCCCGCCAACACCTACGGCGTAAGTCTCCGAGCGCCAAACGTTTACGAGCGTCGAAAACAACAAGATGCAACGCGATCTTGCTGCATCATGTTGCAGATTTTGGTCACAATTCAGTCACACCCTCCCGGCCGGGGCAGCGTCACGGTTGCGGGCATTGGGGTGGCCCGGAACAAGTCGAACAAGAGGCGCCCCTTTCAATCGACCTCGAGGCCGATCTGCCCCTCCTCTGACACGCGGACCAGCTGAAGGTAAGTCTCTCCGCAAGCCAGCTGTTTGGCCCTCTCAAGATCCGCTATCTTCGCTCTTATGGTCACGGGCAGCTGCGCGGAAGGGCCTTCCTGCTTTGCTGCCACCGCCACTCCAGATGCCAGCAGAAGAGCTCCGACCAGGGCAAGGCCACGCGCGCGTGAAGATAAGCTCCGCATGCCTCTTGCCTCCTTTCGCTAGCCAAACAATGTCAACGGCCCTCCCCGCCCCAATCAGCAGCCTGGGTGCTCACAAGCCTTTGGGTCGTGTGTATTGTAGGCGGCGGCAATGTCCTCGGCAAGCATGACCAGCAAGAGTGAGCGGCGTTTCGCCGGCTCCTTTGCGGTGCCCCCTGGTTCAGCTCAATGACCTGGGGACAGTGCAGTAGGCGTCCGCGGCAGCTCAAGGCACCTGCCGCTGCCTCGGGTACCTAGCGGCATCAGCACGCCGCCACCACAAAGATCACCCTCCCAACAATGGCACACGCTACGTCAGCACCTTCTGCCCACACAATCGGGGCGTGCTGCTCGGATGGGCTGGCAGCCTGGAACAGCCGATGCTTCTCCGCCTTGGCGAGCTGACGGACGACGCAGCGGTCAGATGGGCCACGTACCGCAACGAAGCGGCTCCCCGCTCTGAGCAGTGGCTCTGGGTCTCGGACAGAGCAGTCAATCCCGGCCAGGCTGCCCTGCGGGACAGCGGGAGCCATCGCGTCATCCTGCACCCGGAAGCCGAAGGTAGCCTTCGAGTGCTTGATGGCAGACCGGGGGCAGAGCAGCCAGCCATCCCTGTCTGCCTCGAAGACGTCCTCGGGTGGAGCCGCCGCGGCCGGCGCGTTGAAAGCGTGGTGGTCGCCCACTCGCTTGGCGCAATGGCCCAGCAGCGGGGGGCCGCTCGGGATGGGGCACAAGGGGCTCGCGCCTACTGGGCCAACAACGGCTTCAGCGCCAATGTCCTGGACAACGTGCCGAACGAGAGCCGCCTGACGCCAGCCGAGTGGGGCGAGGCCGACGTGGAGTAGTGCGCGGAAGGGCCGGGTGCTTCCTCTCCCTCGTTCCTCCGGGCGCTAACGCCGTGTCACTGTGACCGCGATGCTGCTGGTCGCTGTGAGTCCTCCAGCGTCTGCAATCGTTACCTGGAACGTATAGCGGCCCGCAGTCTGGAATGTCGCGGTGGTGTTCTTGGCCCGGTTTGGACCGTTCACACTGAACGTCACACCCGCTGGGCCTGTACACGACCAGGTATACGTCAGGTTGGGTTCCCCTCCATCATCCGCTCCCAGCACACTCAATGCCGTCGTTGCGCCGCTCACTGGATCTGCGGCGACGCTAGCTGCTCTCGCAATCGTCGGCGGCTTGTTGGGCGGCGCGCCAGGTCTCAAGAACCACGGCGTCGCGGTGGGATCGGTCGTCATCTGGTGAAGAAGCATGTTGGCATACTTGGTGAGGCCGCTGAGCGATGGGTGCAGGCCGTCCGGGGCCACATCGGCAATGCTCCAGACGAATCCGTCATAGCGTCGAGGCGTGCCGTCTGGATAGCTCCAGAAGTATGGCCCCCAAGACAGCCAGGGCGCTTTGACCGGTCCCCGGGCTGGATCATAGTTGAGGTCTGGGTCACCGTTGATCTGATCTTGAATCACCCACTTGACACCCCAAGCGGCGTCGTGATTGAACGGTTCGATAGGGCCGCCGATGAACTCGGGGTTCTTCGTTTCCGTTGCGGTCATGTACATCGCCCCCTTCGTCGAGCTGTAAATGATCTTGACGTTGGGATAACGGGTGCAAATGGCGTGGACGATCTCCTTCCACGCGAGCTTGGATTGTTGAGCATCCGCAGGGAAAGTCCTGGCCTCCGGCGGCAGGTTGGTTCCCCACGACTTCCCGGAGACGGGCATGGAGAGCCAGACGATCTGCACCTGCCGTGGGGTGACTCCCTGCTGCTGGAGCGCGTGGTCGAGCGTCCGGTAGAAAACGCTGTTCGGACCCGGATCGCCTGTGCCCCTGTTGCCCCCGGGCAACTGGTATTCGAAGCCATAGGCGATAAGGAGCTTGGGGTTCTTGGCAGGATTGGCGTTCGCTCGGGTCATGAACGTGGTGGAGGTATCACTCTCGTCGCCCCGATGCCAGGCCCCGTACCCGTTCGAGACACTCACAGGCATGATGACAATCTTGCCGTTGGCGAGGTCGGGCTTGCCATCTGCGGCCAGAGGCACGATGCTCCGTGCGATCTTCTGTCCGGCCGCATCGTGAGCGGCGGGGCGGATATTGCTCCCGCCCGGATAGAGGCCACCCGCCTGTCCATTGTAGGCCTGCCCGGGACCGAGATCCACGAGGGGCGGCAACGGCTTGGCCGGCGTCACGCTGTCCACGAGGATGCCATCGCCGCCGTTGACGGTGGCCTGCACGCCCTTGACGGCGTACGCGCCCCTGTCCCCCTTGGAGAACTTGGCCAGCATCTCCGCGACCGAGGCGTCGGCCTTGTCGGAGGGCTTCAGCTCGAATCGCTTGCCGTCAACGATCAACAGGGGCCGCTTGTAGGTGCCCGTTGCCGACGCGACGCCCGTGAAGGTCTCGCCCTCGGCAGCGTGCGCCGCTCCCGCCAGACTCGTCAGTAGCACGACCATCGGGATGCTCTTGAGCAAAGCTCTGTCTCCTTGTAGGGTTTGCCCCATGATAGCCCGTCCTTGGGGGCTCGGCAAGTGCCCAACTCCTGTGGCGCTCGACGGTTCCCTCACCGACCCGAGACCCAGCGCCGCGCGTGGATCGCGCCGCGTTGCTTCGGGGCCGAGGCCATAGGATGGCTCAGGCTTGTGTGGCAGCACACTGGGCACTAGAATACGCTCGCCCTCGTGACGGCGGCACTCGGCCCCCGCGTGGCTGCCTGCCTCTCGGACTGCCCGGCCTGCTGCCAGCCGCATGAGATCATGGAGAACTACCCGAGCTTCGGACCGTGCCGGGGCCAGGTGCCGCAGGGGCAGACGCTTCGGGACGTCGAGAGGATGCTGAGCTACTACAACCCGGTGAACTTCTGCCCGTGGATCAAGTGCCCGACCTATGTCGGGTCGAACATCGGCGATCTGACGGTCCACAGCATGGGCCCGCTGGCCGCGTTCCACAATCTCACGGGATTGGGCCCGGAGCAGAAAGCCTTCTACCCCGGCTTCACTCATGCCCACGGGTCTGGTCCCGGCCTGGGAGGGAAGAGCCGCGAGTGGCTCGACAAGCTCGGAGGGGCTCTCCCGCGCGCCGCCGGATACGGAGGTCAGGGTCATGACGGGCCGCCTCGGCGGCCCCGCTACGCGTCAACCGGAGGAGACACCCCGTGAACCCTCTCAAGATGCTTCGCTCTGCATGGTGGTCGTGCCTGCTCCTCGCGGTGGGAGCGAGGTCGGCCACCGCGCCTGCCCAGGTCGAGGAGTTCGTCGGCCCATTCTCCAGTTGGGCCAACGTGAAGACCGAGTACGGCGCGGTCGGCGACGGCCGGGCCGACGACACCGCGGCCATCGGGAAGGCGCTGCTCGACGTTCGGCGCCTCGATTCCCCCAAGCGGGTGCTCTTCTTCCCCGCCGGCACCTATCGCATCACCGCCACGCTGAGGCTGGACCGCATTTCGCACAACGAGCCCCTCGGGATGAGCATCGTCGGCGAAGACCCCGAGAAGACCATCCTTCGGTGGGATGGCCCCGCGGGCGGGAACATGCTCCGCTACAATGCCTGGTTCGCCAGCTTGAGCCGCCTGACCTTCGACGGCGCAGGAAAGGCCAAGACGGCCATCGAGCACGGCGAGAAGTTCACCACGGCCAACGAACTCGCCGACCTCGTCATCAAGGACGTGCAGTTCGGCATCGAGGCGGGGATCAAGGATGGCATCGCCGAGACCGCTGTGCTCCGCTGCCGCTTCTACCGCTGCGCCCAGGCCGCCATCAGCATCCAGAACTTCAACTCGCTGGACTGGTACATCTGGAACTGCTGGTTCGAGGACTGCGGGATCGGCGCGACGAACGAATTCGGCGCGGGCAACTTCCACGTCTACCTGAGCACCTTCCTCCGCTCCACCGACGCCGACATCACGATCCGCCATACCGGCTACTTCTCCTTCCTCCACAACGTGTCCATCGGCTCGAGGGCCTTCTTCCACGCCAAGCGCGCGAGGAACTGGAAGGACACCGAGACGTGGGGCTCCCAAGCCACGCTGCAGGACAACCGGATCATCTACCCCAAAGACGGGACGCCGATCCGCATCGAGAACAACGGCCCGAATCTGCTCCTGGACAACAGGGTCTACGCGCAAGGGCCCGGCCCCGCCGTGCTGAACGAGCCGCCGGCGGAGAAGGCCGACCTCATCTCCGTAGGCAACACCTGGACGGCTAAGGAGCCGCTGAGGGTGAAGGGCCGCCTGACGGCCCTGGACGACCAAGTGCGGGCAGTGGAGATCGAGTACGTGATACCGGCTCCGGCTCCCTTCGCCGCCCGCGCGGACCGGCCGGTGATCGAGGTGAAGGCGGGCGCCGACGCGGCGGCCATCCAGGCCGCCATCGCCCAGGCGGCGGCGATGAAGGGCCAGCGGCCCGTCGTCCACCTGCCCAAGGGGAACTATCCCGTCGCAAAGACCCTGGTCATCCCTGCGGGATGCGACCTTCAGCTCGTCGGCGACGGCCCGGAGAACGCGACCCAGCTCAACAACGCCGGCGGCGCCGACCCCCTCATCCGCGTGGAAGGCCCCTCTCACGCCACCTTCCGCAACCTCCTCGTCAATGCCGGCAACGCCGCGGTGGGCCTCCTGGTGGAAGGTTGCGACCAGCCCGGCGCGAGCATCTTCGGCGAACAACTCAACACCACGGGATACGAGTACGGCTTCGTCGCCGACGGCCTCAAGAACGCCTATGTCGAGCTGCGCGACCAGGGCCACAACGGCATGCAGGTGGTCGGCGCGGGGCCGGGCACGAAGCCGTGGGTCACGCTGTTCTGCGGGGCGTCCAGCCGCCACACGCACAACAAGGCAGGCGGCCAGCGCACGGTAGCGGGAAGTGAACGCTCGCCCAACTGGTGAGGACCTGTCGGGCGTGGGCTCGTCATCGAGTTCGTCAGGAGCCAGGCCCGCTGCCGCGGCGCACTCGTCATCCTTCGCGACCAGCAAGGCAGGGTGCTCTCCAACCTCAAGTACGGAGAATTAGCGCGTGCCCCAACCAAACACGAGAGGATACCCCATGGCCGACGCACAAGCCGACGACGGGATGCTCGGGAAGAAGCTGCTGGCTCTGCCCGTGGACTACCAGTATGCGGGCCACGGCTGCGGCGCGTTCGGCGTGGGCAAGGAGTGGCTGGCCGCTGCCGTGCGGAAGCTGGGCTATGTAACTCGTCACGATTCTCGCTCAATGTAGCCACAAGCGTCTCGCCTGTGGAACTGCACGGACAGGTCCCGGTCGGCAAGCGGGACGCTTGCCGCTACGTCTCGCAGACCGATAGCGCGGGGCGGTTTGAGCGAGAATCGTGACGAGTCATACAGGAGCCTGCGGCGCGATCTCGGATGTCGTAGCAGATGATCTCGACGGGGGTGCGGACGAAGAGGCGTCCCCGGGAGATCACCGGCATGCACCAGCCGTTCAGGGCATCCAGATGGAGGTTCTTGCCGACTGGCCTGAGGCCGCCATTGGCCCACGCCGGGGCTTCCTGGGGTCCCGTGCACTCCCAGCTCCATACCTGCTTGCCATCCGCCAGCCTGAGGATCTTCCATTGGCGGTTCCCGTGGAACACCATGCAGTCCTCGCCGCGGAACGTGACGGGCAGGCCGCTGCCGGTGATGAGGCCGGGGCCGCGGGAGCCGGGCGCGCACGCCTCCTCGAACCGCCAGACGATCCTGGCCGTCAGGGCGTCGTAGGCGGAGATTTGCATCGTGCTGCCAGACGATCTTGCCCGTCTTCCTCTCGAAGCAGAAGCCGTGGCCGAAGGTGCCGACTTCGTAGACGCGTTGGTCGGTGATCGTGGGGGTGGCCCGCACGCCTAGTTCGCCCCATCCTACGTGGTAGATGGGAGGCACCTCGTAGGTGTGGCTCCATCGCTCCTTGCCCGTATTCGCGTCCACGCACCTGATCGTCTCGTGCCGATCATCGGTGTCGAGCTGGCCGAAACACAGGTCGTCGCCTGCGACGGAGGGATGGTTGGAGCCGGTGCCTATCGGGATTCTCCAGAGGACCGGGGGGCCTTCCTTCGGCCAGGCCTTGAGCAGACCCTTCTCATCCGTCGTGCAATCGCCTTCCGGCCCCGCCCAATGGGGCCAATCGCCCGCCATCGCCGTCGCGGCAATCGGCCGGCGCCGTCGAAGCGCCACATCACATTGGTGGCGTTGCTGGTCTTCCTCTCCTCCGCCATCAGAGCCGTGCAGGCCGCGGCGAGAGAAGCGATGAGCAAGGCGCCGGAAGCGGGGCATCTCACCATAGCGGGCCTCCTCGAAGAGATTCTGGCCGAGCACATTGTGGGGTTCAAACCCGAATGGGGAGCGGGCGTTGGCGCCGCCTTGTGCGGGGCCGCCACAAGCGCTAGAATCCCGAAAAGGGCTTCGACGCTGATGCAGCCCGCAAGCTCGTCGACCGGTGCACCGAGAAGCTGAAGCACTCCATTGACGGGCCGCTGGCAAGCAGGCCGCCCAAGGACGCGACCTGCGGCGCGCGGCAGGTGGTGGCAGTGACGGGCGCCGTGCGCGAGCGCAGGTGTTGACAGGATGTGGGCGGCGGAGTATGGCCGCCTTCCAGCGGCTTCGATGTCCTGCACCCGATGAGGACTGGTGAGCCATGATGCTTCCCTTGGCGCTTGTTGCGGGATGCGCTTCGGTGGCGGCCGGAGGGCCGCCCCCGGTGCGCCACCCGAACCTGCTGCTCAACCGCGAAGAGATTGAGGAGGTCAAGGCCAAGGTACGCCAGCACCCCTGGGCCGCACGCCTCCTCGACCGGGTCAAGGAGATGGCGAAGGACGGGCGAAACGTCCGCGAGGCCGCACTCGCCTACGTCCTGACCGGCGAGAAGCCCTACGCCGACCAGGCCCGCCGCGAACTCCTCGGCACGGCCCGCTCGATGATGGCGACCTACGAGAAGCTCGACCTCAAGCTCCAGCCCGAGTTCGGCGCCTGGACCTCCTGGAGCACCTACGCCTGGGCCTACGACCTGACCTACGACACCTTCTCGGACGAGGAGCGCCAACAGGTCGAGCGCTGGCTCCGCGCCGCGTGCAGGGCCGTCATCGAGGGCGAACGGCTCTGGACGACCACCCCCAACCTGGTCTTCGGCAAGCACTTCAACGTGGGCCTCGTCGGCTACTGCCTCGGCGACAAGGAGCTGATCGAGTGGGGCCTGAACGATCCCGGCGCCCACGGCCCGCGCCGCGGCGGCTTCTACCAGGTGCTCGACTCGATGATCAACGACGGCCGCTTCTGGGGCGAGACGCCCATCTACGCCCTCCACTACGACGTCCACGCCATGCTCGCCCTCGCCGAGGCCGCCCGGCACTACGACGGCACCGACCTCTACGGCTACGTCTCGAAGAAGACCGGCGGCTCCATCAAGTCGCTCCTCGACGGCTACATCCGTATGGGGTATCCCGTGGAGCGGACGGGCATCGGGGCCGGCGCCATCCGCATGGCCACCTATGGCGACGGCTCGACCTCCTACAGCCCCAGCGGCATGCTCAACGAGACCTATCTCGCCCCTGGCGACCTCTTCTGCGGCAACCTGGAGATCGCCTACAAGCGCTACCGCGACCCCGCCTATGCCTGGCTCCTCCGCTTCAACGAGAACCGCGACGCGAACGTGACCTATGGCCGCGCCGTCTGGGGCCTCCTGGCCCTCACCCACGGCGAGCCCCTCCCCGAGAAACCCACTCCGCCGCCCGCGCCGAGCGGCGTCTACCCCAGCCAGGGCTTCGCCTTCCTGCGCGCCGACGAGTCGCCCGCCTACTGGACCTCCGGCGCCCTCGCCGCCCTCGTGATGCTCGGCAAGCCCGTCGGCCACGGCCACAACGACTTCTACAGCCTCGTCCTCCACGGCAAGGGCCGCCTGCTCTATCCCGACATCAACGTCATCCAGTACGAGCCGACGCATCTCCGCTGGACTCACGAAGGCATCTGCCACAGCACCCTCCTGGTGGACCGCCAGTCCCCCGAGGACGGGCCTTTCACCACAAGGCAGGAATTCGGCCCGGACCTCAAGTTCTTTGCCATCGAGGGGAGCGCGTTCAAGGGCGTTGGCCAGTCCCGCGCTCTGTTCTTGACAAAGGAGTATCTGGCCGACATCTTCCACGCAACGGACCGGAACGGGGAGCCGCGCGTCTTCGACTGGGTGCTCCACGGCCTGGGCCGGCTCTTCCCCGGGAACCCGGCCGCCTATCGCCCGACGAACGCGCTCGTGCCCTTCTACTGGTGGGTGGACAACGAGCGCGGCCGGGAGGTGGACGGCCCGTGGCGAGCCGACTGGATTCAGTCGAGTGCCGGCGTCACGAGAGGGCTCCAGTTCGCCAAGGATTGGTTCGAGGCGAGCGTGGGGGTGCGGATGACAATGCTAGGCGCAAAGGGGACGCAGGTCTTCTGTGGCGACGGCCCAATCACCGACGGTCCGCCGTATCATCTGCTCAACGGGAACCCCGAAGGGTCTTCGCCCCTCGTCGTCGCTCGCCGCCGCGCCGCCTCGACCACCTTCGCCGCCGTCCATGAGCCTTATGAAGAGCAGCCCGCCATCCTGGAGGTCCGCCGCATCGCCGAGGCAGAGAAGGCCGTCGCACTGGCCGTTCGCGCCCCGAAGTTCACGGACTATCTCATGGTCGCCTTCGACAAGGAGGAGCACAAGATCGCGACCGACACGGGCGAGGAGTTCACCTTCAGCGGCCATGGCTACCTTCGCGTGGTCGGCGGGGCGCCGAGCGTCGTTCGGGGCGTGAAGGCGTGGCGACTGAGACCAGAGGGCCTCGAGCCGAAGCCCGATGCCGACGAGCGCTCCGACCAGGCAGCCGCGCTCCACTACTGGTTCCAGCCCGCGGAACTGCACCTCTCGGCGGCGGGCGACCGGGCCGAGCGCGAGGTCGAGGTCCACTTCCGCTGCGTTGGCGAGGGAGAGGCGCGCGGCGCGCTCCGAGTGGTTGCGCCCAAGGGGCTGGCGACTGAGCCTGGGAAAATCGAGTTCCCGCCGTTTCGCGCGGGAAAGGAAGCGGTGGCCAAGCTGAAGGTCAAGACCCTGCCGGGAGCCGAGAACGACCTCCTTGAGGTGCGGTTCACGCCTGAGCAAGGGCTTGTCGCGGCGGAGCAAGACCTCCCAGTCGCGGTCGGCGTCGTGATGAAGCTCGATCGCCGCCTCCCCAAGCTGGCCCAACAGGTCATCCGCGCACCGGGCTACACGTTCGCCGTGGACGAGTTCAGCGGCGTGAGCAACTTCATCCTCGACGCCGACGGCCACCGCCGCCACGGGCGGATGCACGGCACGAACTTCATCTATGGCATCCCCGGCGTCATGCGCGACGGCAAGTGGGCCTTCCAGTTCCGCCACCCCTGCCGCTTCGTGTGGACGCGCAAGGACGGGCTGATCGTGGGCTGCGACGGGAACTACAACGATCACGATGCCCGCCTCGGCTACACCTTCCGTGAGGACGAGATTGCCATCAGCCTCATCCCGCCGACGAATCCCACCATCGAGCACACCGTCTGGCTCGGCAACTTCGACGCTCTCGGCGAGCCGCGTCCGGTCAACCTCCCGCGGGTTCCAGACCCGCGGGAGGTTACCCCGCGGACGTGGTTCTTCTACCCGCATCCCGCGTATCGTCAGGGGCTTCTCCTCGGTCTCCCGCCGAAGACGGAGCCGAAGTACTATGGCACTGCCGTCAGCTTTCCCCTGCGAACGGGGCAGGAGGTGGTCCTGCGGTTCGCCTCGGAGGCCGAACTCTCAAAGCTCGTGGAACAAGGAGGCCCGAAGTGAGAAATGCCACGCGCCGTCTGCTCCTCGCCGCGCTTGCATTGGCGCCCGCCATAGCATCGGCCGAGCCGCCGCTCGTCCCGCAGAAGACCGAGGGGAAGCGTCCCCCCTTCCTCGACCGCCTCAAGGCCGAAGTGCCGCCGCTGAAGAATCCCCGAGGCACCCGCTGGCCGATGATCTGCTGGGAGTGTGTGTCGTTCGACCCCCAGCCGCCCGAGGTCTACAAGGCGCTGCTCGACCGCGGGATCACCCAGCATATCCAACTGGACGCCAAGATGATCCCTGCGGCTCAGGCTCTTCAGAAGGCCGGCTGCCCCGTGATCATGATGCAGGGCGGCGGCGGGCCGTGGCCCTACGACCAGGCGCCGAACTGGGCTCATCAGTTCGACGTGGGCTACACGCCGCTCGTCTCGAAGAGCTGGTGGCCGTCGTGGAAGGCCTGCCCGGCCGTCTTCGAGGGCTGGCGAGTCAACGCCGATCGCATCCGCGACACGCTCCGCAAGTTCAAGGACGCCGGCGTCACCGTGGACGCCGTCTGGATGGACTGGGAGGGCGAGCCGTCCAGCTCGGGGCAGAAGAACGGGTGGGAGAACGCGCGGCATTGTAGGCGCTGCCGCGAGACGCTGCCCCCCGCCGTTCTCCGCGACCAGTCGCTCTGGCACGGCTACTGCCGCCGGCTGGCCGAGGACCTTCTCGCGGCCTACCTGGCCGCCCCGGTCCGCGACGTGTTCGCCCGCTGCTCCGTGACCAACTGGATGTCGGTCTGCTCCACCCCCCAGCGCCGCGTGCTCGCCTGGGAGAACAGCCGGCTGCCCCCCGTCATCCCGGCCATGCTCACGGCCACGAACCCGGTGGCCTACGGCAACGACGTCTTCTGGCGATTCTGGGACAAGGCGTGGCCGCTCGACCAGCGCCACGTGGACCGCTTCTACACCCACCTGCTCCTGCGGCAGGTCTCGGACGACGCGGCGAACCGCCGCGACTTCGCCCCCGAGAAGCGCGCCGTGCCCTGGGTGAGCCGCTGGTGCCCCGACGAGGGCGACGCCAAGCTGCCGATGATCTCGCGGCCCGCCTACCGCGAGGCCCTGCGCCACATCTGGCTCCGAGGCACCGAGGCGATGCAGGTCTTCAACCCGACCCGCAAGGGCTACGAGGACATCGTCTTCGCCGAGGTCGCCGACGCGGCCGCCGTCTACGACGAGATGCTCGCCTACGCCCGCTTCCTCGATCAGGGCGAAATCCTCTGCTACGACGTGCCGGGCGTCCAGAGCGAGGGGGTCTTGTGGTCCGGCCTGAAGCTTGGCGGCGAGGCCGTTGTCAGAGTCATCAACCAGGGCGAAGGTGCGGCGAAGACGAAGGTCGAGCCCTGGCCCGGCGCCGCGGCCGAGGTCGAGGCCCCGCCCGAGGGGGCCACGTACATCCTCCGACACGAGGGCACGGCCGTCCGCGCCACCCGGCAGTGACTGAAGGAGCGCCGGATGGGCAGCTTTCCTCTGGAACCAGTTGCGTTGGCCTGCGCCCTCGCGGTGGCGGCGCTCACTGTGGCCTCGATTCAGGCGAATGGCGGAGATGCCGACATCACGGCGGCTGCGTTCGGCGACATCCATGACATGAGCGACGGAGCCAAGCCCATCCAGAAAGGTGGAAGCCACAAGGACATTGTCTCGGGCGATACCTGGTACACCACCTGGGCAGGCGACGGCACCGCGTATCTGGTCCACGACGACGGCCTGGGTTCGACAACATCGGCGGCCTCTTCGCCAGCCACCGCCTGTGCCGGCTCGACGGAGACCCCAATGTCTCAACCGGCGGATTCCGGGGAGTCAATCTCAATCCCGGTTCGCTTGGCAACACGATGCCGAACTACGAGGCCACGCCCGAATGGCGGATCGGCTACTCCTCGTCGGTCTACGAGCAGGACGGCACCCTCTACGTGGTGCGGCACAACTGGAGCAAGGACGATGCCCTCTGGCCCCCGATCGACTCCAGCCTGATCAAGTCGTTCGAGGTCGGCCCGATGCTTGAGAATGGCTTGGACCCGCCAGTTGTTCGGGGGAGCGATTCTCTGGGCCAGGGCGCACGGCTGGCCGACCCAGTAGGTGTTGTAGGGCGCCGTCGTGCTGTCGAACACGGGCGCGATCTCGCGGCCATGATGGGAGAGGAGGTAGAAGTTGTTGAGGCTGAAGCCGTCCACGCCTGCCTCGAAGCTCGCACCGCGCTCTCCTTTCGGATAGGCCGCCAGACCAAGTCCACGGCCCCGTCCAGCGGCGGGCCGATGGCACTATGGCACTTGAAACGTCTGGCCGCGCGGTGGCAGTATGGTGGCCTCAGGCCCTAGCAGCCCGAGTCGCCAGGGGATCTGGCCGTAGTTCTTCCCTTGTCGGTCGCGGTCGAGGACGCCCTGGAACAGGAAGCGCAGATGGGCGGGGTCGACGTCCAGGCGTTGATCGCGGCCATCCCGAAGCAACTCGCCGTGGCTGATGTTGTCGGTCCACTGGAACTCGCCGCTGGTCAGAGCTGCCATGGGTGGGCGTCCCGGGCCGTCGGCCATTTTCGGTTCCCCCGCGGCGAGGCCGCCAGCGGAGGCGAGCAGCAATGAGAACATCGTGAGAACGCGCGCGGCACTCATCTGGATCTCCTTGCCGTCGTGACCAGTCGGGGCGCCCAAGCTACCGGAGACCAAGGGCCAGCGCAACGCGGAGTCACGCCCGCGCTCGGATCCGCGCAGGAAGAGGCCGGCAGAACGCCTGCCCCACGGCAGCGCAAGCCTAGCCCGCATTTCTCACGAAATGCGGGAAATCCCAAGAGCCAAACGCCAAGCACCAAACAATCTCCAAGCCCGGAATGCTCAATGACCAAAGCAAGCCCCCAGGGTCGCGGGCAACACCACGTAGTCTCCGCTTGGACCATTGAGGATTGGAGTTTGGGGCTTGTTTGGCGCTTGGTGCTTGTGGTTTGGTGGTTCCCGCATTTCTCACCAGCCGCTGGTGAGAAATGCGGGCTAGCCGCGCTCCCGCTTGACTCCGCGCCGTCCATCCACTACCCTGCTGGCCGAGGCGTCTTGTTGCGAAGCTTACTCGGTAAGCAAGAGAGGTCTGCAATGGCCGCCGCTGCGCGGTGTAGGCCAGTCGTCCCGACTGCCGGGCCAACGCGCCGGGGCAGCCCTATGGGATTGTGGGCCGCGGTCGGGGTTCTGGGCCTGGCGGCTCAGGCCGCCGCGGGCATGGCGCAGGGAGGAGCCGCCAGGTTCGCGTTCGGGCCAGCGGGCTTTGCCCCGCGGGCAGGGTTCGCCCTGGTCACCGCCAAGGACGCGTTCACGCCGGAGAAGGGCTACGGGTTCGAGTCCACTCAGGAGCTGCCGAGGGGGCGCGCAAGATGATGTCACAAGCGGGTCGGGAAAGAGCGGCCCTCTTGCGTGAAGCGCCTCAGAAAGGGCAAGCCACCGGAGTAGCGCTGTGCCCCGTGCGCGTCGAGGAGCACGGCCCCGTGGCCGCCACGGGGCTTCTACGAGGGGAGTCGAGGGTGGAGATCGCTCGATGAAACGGACACGTGCTGGGCTGTTCGGCTGGCTCCTGCTCGCCGCCAGCCTCTGCCCCGGCGGCGAGACGCCCATGGCGGGCGGCTTCCAGGCGCCCGCCGGCTGCCCCCTGGCCCGAAAGGAGCACCCGCGCATCTTCATCACGAAGGAGACCCTCCCTGAGGTCAAGGCGCGCTGTCAGACGAGCCACAAGGCTCTCTTCGCGAGGATGCGAGCTGCCTGCGACAAGGGCGAGGGCGGCGCGATTCAGCACGCCTTGTGCTATCTGGCCACGGGCGACAGGCGGTACGCCGCGGCGGCCAAGCAGAGCATCTGGAAGAACCCCGAGCAGCGGCCCGGCCAGGAGTCCGTCGCGCTCGATTGGATCTACGACACGCTGACCCAGGCGGAAATCCAGGAGATCGGCAGCCGAATGTTGCGCAAGGGGCTCTGGGACCCCGACCACGGCCATTCGCGCTCCGCCTTCCGCGATCTCGTCTGGTGGAATCAGCACTACGCCTATACCTTCAGCGAGACCTTCATGAAGGACCTCTTCCTCTACGGCGAAGGGGTGGACGATGCCGCGGTCGCCAGATCGCTCGGTGACAAGGTGAGGTGCCTCAAGTCGAGCGGCGCCGCGGTCGGGATCAACGACGGCCACGGCTTCGCCCCGGGAAGCCCCAAGTTCAGCGTCATGCCGCTGCTCGGCTCGCGCGCCGGCGACCGCGTGTGCCAGTGGATGGCCAATCAGTACGCCGCCGACCCCAAGAGCCACTACGGCTATGGCGGCGAGTTCTGGTGCGCGATCCTCTGGCACGACCCGGCCGCCCCGGCGACCCCACCCGACGAGCTTCCGCCCTCCCGCCTCTTCGACGGCCTCGGATGGGTCTCGATGCGCAGCGGCTGGCAGCCGGAGGCGACCTTCGGCTACTTCATGGCCGGCGATTGGTTCAACGGCCACCGCCACGAGGACTGTGGCAGCTTCATCATCTCCTCGCGCGGAGGCTATCTCGCCATCGACTCGGGCTACTACTCGACCTACCAGGACGACCGCCAGAACCACGGGACGAAGTACACCGCCAAGGGCGTCGCCCACAACACCCTCTTCGTCCACGACCCCCACGAGCGCTCCGGCGGCATGTGGGACCGCGCCCTGCGGGTCCGCGACAACGGCGGCGTCCTCCACCCGGGGCACCGCAGCCGCCGCGAGGCAGAGCAGCCGACCAAGGGCAGCCCCTGGGACTCGGCCGACATCACGTCCTATGAGGCGAACCCCCTGTTCACCTACGTCGCCGCCGACCTCACCGGGAACTACCGCCGGGAACTCGACCCCTTCATGGACCCCAAGGGGCCGGCGATTGTCGCCAAGTACACCCGCGAGCTGCTCTACCTCGCGCCTGACGTCTTCGTGATCCACGATCGCGTGAAGACAGCCGGCCCCCAATACACGCAACGGGTGCTGCTGCACGTGATCGGCGAGCCGGAGGTCCGGGCGAAGGCCGCGCGCACGCCCGAGTTGGGGACCACCGAGTTCGACGGGCCGGGCGACGCCGTGATCACGGACGGCGCGGGTCGGATGTTCGTGCGGACGCTGCTGCCCGAGAAGCGGGTCATCCGCCGCATCGGCGGCGTGGTCGTGAAGTCCGTGGAAGCGGCCGCAGCGAACAAGGGCGATGGCAAGCTCACCGGGATCAAGACGCTCCTCGGCGCCTGCACCGAGACCCTCGACCTCAAGTGCGTCGAGGGCGGCCCGGGGGCGAAGTTCGGCGTCACATCCAGCGTCTTCGGCCCAATCGGGACCGCGGGATTGGGGAAGCCCTTCACGGACGCCCCGCGCCATCCGCAGTACAAGAACCTCAAGCTGGACCCGCACGTCTCGTTCACGATCGAGGCGGGGGCGAAGCCCTTCCAGATTGGCGACGCGTTCCGCATCGGCCTCGTGTCGCGGCGATTCTGGGTGGGCGGTGAGAACCCCGAGCCGTCGCTGAAATGGTGGACGAACCTCAGCCATGCCGAAGCCAAGCTCGACAGCCGCCGCATGGGCGGCTGGGGCCGGCTCGAGATCGAGCCGGCCGAAGCCGCGGCGGAGGCCCGCTTCCTGACGGTCCTCTACTGCACCGGCTCCGACGTGAAGGACCTGCCTGGAGCGTGCGGCCTGCTCCAGGATGCGGGCATGGAGGGCGCGAGGATCACGCAGGGCGAACGGACCTGCGAGGTCCTCTTCCGCGCGGCCGGAGGAACCGGCGGCACCATCAAGCTCACGGAGACGGGCAAGACCCGGGTGGACAGGGCGCTCGCGGGCTCCCTCGAGAAGGAGTTCCGGCGATGAACCCGGCGATATAGGCCCTCGGCCGGGAGGCGAAGGACTCGGGCGCCGAGACGACGGCCATGAACCGCTGCGCCAGCGGACGCGACTCGCCGATGCCCTCTCGTCCCGCATCTACTTCTTCCCGACGCAGTAGAGGTAGCCTTCGGCCTGGTAGTAGATGCGGCCGCCGTCGAAGATCGGCGAGCTGACCGTGCACTCCGGGTGAGCGCCCTCCTTCGACGGGACCGGCGGGTAGCTGCCGCGGTAGCGGCCGGGGAGGAGGCGCTCGATGCGGTTCTCGGCGACGAGGTCGAACGTGCGGCCCGGCTTGATCACCACCGAGTGGCCGCCGTTGCCGAAGAGGTAGATGTGCTTGCCGCCGAGGGTCGGGCTGGCGCACACGCCCGAGCCGTGCGGATAGGGATACGCGAACATGATCGTGTTCATGTCGAGCCGCACGCTGTAGACGGGGGCGAGGGTCGCCTGGTCGAAGACGCGGAGCGGCCCGCCCATCGCCACGGTGTAGATGAGGCCGTCGTGGACGAGGGCGTTCGCCGTGACCTCCGCCGCCGACCAGGAGCCGATCGTGAGGAGGCCCCACTCCTTGTCGCGCTGGTAGCCGATGGTGCGGCCCTTGAGCCTGGTCTCGGGCGTGACGGCCTCGGGGAGGGTGAA
>Ga0194112_10001771_pt1 | contig 31483 bp, 20 predicted proteins | sample TA2MahC400mmetaG_FD_146191 | JGI IMG/M metagenome (GOLD analysis project Ga0194112, IMG submission 146191) | Freshwater microbial communities from Lake Tanganyika, Tanzania - TA2015016 Mahale Deep Cast 400m | ecosystem: Environmental > Aquatic > Freshwater > Lake | place: Tanzania: Lake... | reverse complement strand
CCTCACTCCTGAGTGCTCCGAGCCACACGCCTCGCTGAAACTACCCTCATTGTGCGGAGAAGCCCTTCTCCTATCAAGACCTGTCTCACAAAACCTCCCCCCAGACCACCCCGAATCCGACAGTCCCGGCGAACAATAGAGTAGAATGTCCCCTTTTTCGGGCCCGGAGGACGAGGCAGTTGGCGAGAAGTGCAGTTTAGGGCCTCTCGGCCATCGGCTTGGCGGCGTCGAGAAAGCAGTCCAGGCCCGTCGGGTTCTGCTCGAGGATGGTGCAGTAGGTCTGGAGCATCTCGGCCATGTCGGCGCGATGGCCGTCGCAGATGCGCCGCGCCTTCGCGCGGTCGTAGGAGTTCCCAACGGTTGGCCCGATGAAGCAGACGCGGCAGAGCCGCCAGAGCCAGCACGCGGCGCAGTCCTGGGCCAGGAACTCGTGGAATGCGGTGATGATGGCGTGCGAGCGTCGGGCGTCCACCCCGGTCGAGACGTGGCCCAGGCGGAGGTGGCTCCGCCCGTCCGCCTTCTCGCACGGGAAGAGGTTGCCGTCGCAGTCCACGAACAGCTTCTCCCTGCCTGGGATGCAGACGCCGCGGTGGATGGCGCGGTCGCGGGGCGAGGTGGGGAGGGTGCGGTTGCGCAGGGACCACATGGGGAGGTAGAAGCGCGCGGCGTGCATGGAGAACTTCAGGCGCCCCTTCATCTCGCCCAGGCGGCCCTGGCAGCCCAGCTCGATGAAGTCGGCCTTCAGCTTCTCGGCGCCGGTCAGCGGCCGCTCGCGGTAGGCCCGCTCGTACTCCCCAGTGTCGTCCGCCACGCGGGTGACGAAGGCGGAGGAGAGGTCCTTCTCGCTGAGCCACTCGGCGAGGCGGGCGTAGTTGGCCCCTGGGGCCGTGACCATCGAGAGGCGGACGTTGGTGCGGCAGAAGGCGGGGTGGCGGCGCTGGAACTCGTCGAGCCGAGCCGTCACGGCGTCGAATGTGCCCCTCCCCGACCCGGCGAACACGCGGTTGGCGTCGTTCACCTCGCGGGGGCCATCGAGGCTCACGAAGGTGGAGAAGTTGTTGGCCGCGAGGAAGTCCATCACCTCCGGCGTGAGCAGCGTGCCATTGGTGGTGACTGTGAGGACGAGGTCCTTGCCCTGGATCACCTTGCGCGCGTAGTCTGTGACCTTGTAGAGGAGGGGCAGGTTCAGGAGGGGCTCGCCGCCGAAGAAGCCGATGTAGACGACGTCGCGCTGGGACGAGTGGGCCTGAAGGTAATCCACGGCCTGGCACGCGGTGTCGAGCGCCATGTGCTGGTCGGCCCTGCCGCGGCGCCCAGGCTGCCGCCCCGAGTAGACGCAGTAGCGGCAGCGCATATTGCAGTCGCGGCTGGCCTCGAGGATGACTTGCGTGCACCCGGTCCCCAGCGCGGCCTCCACCTCGGCAAGGGTGGGGCCGGGCGACAGGGGGAGGTCGGAGGTGGGAGACAGAACGCCGCCGTGGCTCTCGCCGGCGAGCTCCTCGAGCTCGGAGGGAGAGAACTCCCCCTTGTCGAGGTAGCGGGCGAAGTCCTCGGAGATAGTGAGGACCTGGTTCGTCGCGGTGTCGTACAGGTAGTGGTTCGCGGCGGTAGCGAAGACCTTGTAGAGTGGCTTGCCGGGATTCGGCGCAAACACTGCGCGGATCCCTCCGTGGCGCCCCGCGGCGCCTCGTAGTCGGGCTCAGGTGGCGGCTGTCCGATGGCTAGGCTGTGTCCGACAATTCACTTCTTCCGCTCGGAACGCCCGAGGGACGCGACGGAATGTAGCCCACGGCGATGCTCTGAGAGCCGTGGGGTAACGAGGCACCCGCGGCCCAGCCCCCATAGTGGGGCGACGGAACTTCGGGCTGCGCAAGAGGTTCCGCCGCCCCGCTGCGGGGGCTACACGGTGTGCCCTTCTCCTTCCCCACGGTTCCGCTTCGCGTCACCGTGGGCTACACTCCCTCGCCCCATGCGGGGCTAACAGGCCGAGAGCCCCGGACAGTGAATTGTCGGACAGAGTCTAGAAGCTGAAGGTCTCGTAGGAGCCGGCCGACAGGAACCTGCTGCTGCCGCAGTAGGAGGCGCAGGAGCCGAAGCAGGACTGCCCCTCGACGGCGCCGGCGGCCTTGCCCTTGCCCTCGGCCTTGGCCTTGGCGGCGATGCGCATCCCCTCCTCGAACTTCGCCAGGCCGGCCGCGCCGAGCTTCTCCTTCAGGAACGCGCGCGGGTCGTTCTTCGCTGCCACTGCCAGTCCTCCTTCTTCAAGGCTGCGCCGTCGAGCCAGCGGCGCACACGACGCGCCGCTCGGCCGAACGGCCCATCAGGGGTGCAGACCCCATAGCGTGGGGCTTGCCAATCAGCAAGCGCACGCTGACTGTAGCAGGTTGCGGCGCGGTTGTCAATACCCGGCCTCAGGGAGAGTATGGCCCCCAGTTCTGGTAACCCGCATCGGCTGCGGTCGTCGTTGTCGTCGTCGTCCTCGTCCTCGAATCCCCAACCGCGAACCGCCCAGGACTCGACGAGGAGGACGAGGACGAGAAAACGGGAACCGGGGCGTTTGCCAGGATTGGGGGTCATAGCCCCTCAGGGACGGAGGCGGAGAGCAAAGTCCTTGAGGAGGGTCTTCAGCTCGAAGAGCCTCAGGTCGGGGTAGGCCCCGACGAGCAGGGCGCATAGCCCGGTGACTGTGGGGGTGGCGAAGCTGGTGCCCGTGACGTGGGTGTGGCCGCCGCCCGCGGCCGGCGCGAGCACGCCGGCGCCGCGGGCGGCGAACTCGATGGGCGGCGGGTCGAGGAACTCCAGGATGAACGGCGTGGGGAAGTCGCCCAGGGCGACGCTGATGCAGGAGGAGAACTCGGCGGGGAAGCCGTTGTCGGCGAGGGGCATGTTGCGCTTGGCCGCGACGACGATCTGGTTTCGGCGATAAGCCCGCTCGCACAGCTCGTGGAGCTGCGGGGCGAACTGGGCGACGCACGCGAGGCTGAGGTTGATGAGCCGGGCGTCGGCGGCGATGGCCTGCTCGAGGCCGGCCAGGAGCGCCGGGCCGCCGCCCAGGTTCCGCTCGTCCAGCACGCGGATGTCCAGCAGCCGGGCGTTGGGCGCGATGGCGGCGACGATGCCCGCCACCGACGTGCCGTGGCCGAAGACATCGTTGTTCCGCGGGCGGGGGACCTTGACGACGCGAGCCGACTTGCCGCGCGGGACGACCTTCCACGCCCCCACGACGCGGCGGCGCAGCGCGGGGTGTGTCGCGTCAACGCCGCTGTCCACCACTGCCACGGGCACGGGGGCCAGGCGGCGCCGGCGGAGGGCCTTCAGGTCGGCCTGGAGCGCCTGTTCGATGCTGCTCATGGCTGCTGCCCTTCGCACAGACCCTCAAGGGCTGCGAGCACGGCCCGCACCCGCGCGAGGCGCTCGGCGCGGCCCGCCGTGAGGCGGCCGACGCTTGCGACGATCTCCATCTGGAGCCGTTGCTCGCGCGTGCGGGCGCGAGGCGGCCGGCCGCCCTTGCCCAACTGTTCGAGGGCGGCGAGGCGCTGCTGCTGGTCCACGACCACGCCCGCCACGGTCGCGATCTTGCCGTAGAGCGCGGCGTCGGCCGGTGTGAACGGCGCGCCCGGACGGAATCGGGCGGCGGTGAGCACACCGATGGTCTCGCCGCGCACCAGCATGGGCGCGGCCAGGACGGCGCTGGGATGCGCATCGCTCGCGCCCTTGCGCTTCCGCTGGCGAATGCCTCGGAACGTGGGCGCGCCGAGCTGGACCTCGCCCGTGGCGACGGCCAGGCCCACCAGGCCGCGGCCCACCGGCACCCGCTGGCCGAGAAGCGTCTTCTCGGACTGGCGGCTGCCCGCCGTCATGGCGAAGACCAACTCGTTCGTCTTGCGGTCCAGCACCAGCAGCGAGCCCTCCTCGGCGTCCGCATACTGGCGACCGAGGTCCACCAGCAGGCGCAGTGTCGCCTCTTCGCTCGTCCGCGGCGCGACGCCCAGGTAGGTGTGCAGAACTCGGGTGCTCGCGTCCATTCGTCTTGTCCTCCTCTGGCTCGCTGTGCCAGCGCGTGCGAGTCTGCGCGACTCAGGGCCCCCCCCGGCGGAAGACTGCCTGAAGGCAGGACTCCGAACGGCGCCATCTGCGTTCGGAGTCCTGCCTTCAGGCAGTCTTGCGCCTCCGAACCGGGAACCGATCATGCCACGTTGGGTTGGGCCTCACTCTCATTGTATGCCGCGTCGGCGGTGCGCGCCAGGTGGCCGGAGACGGCGCCGAGGAGCTCGATGGCGATGGCGGGCTCGGCGTGGATGAGCTTCACGAGCGCGTCGCGGCCCAGGACGCCCAGCGTGGCCTCGGTCGCCGCGCGCGCGCCCACGGTGCGCCGCCCCTCGCCGAACATGGCCAGCTCACCGAAGACGCCGCCCGGGCCGGCCCTGTTCACAACTTCGGCCTGCTTCGCCTCGCCGCGTTCGACGAAGAACTCGACCTCGCCGCCGAGGACCGCGTAGAGGTCGCGGCCGGCCTCCCCACGGCGGAACAACACGTCGCCTGCCGGGCAGGTGACGAGGCGCATCTCGCGCGTCAGGAAGGCCAACTGGTCGCTCTTCAGCCCGCGGAAGAGCGTGGACATTGCGAGCTTGTGCTGGAGTTCGAGTCGCATCTCCTCCGGCCCGGCGGCCGCTGCGGCCGCGCGGGAGTCCGCGGTCGGCTCGCCATGCTCCTGGCGGAGCAGGCGGCGGAACACGCCGTCTTGGCGCGCCAGCTCGTCGTAGGTGCCCTCCTGGGCCACCTGCCCGCGGTCCATCACCACCACGCGGTCGCACTCGCGGGCCGTGCTGAGCCGGTGGGTGATCGAGACAACGGTTCGCCGCTCGAGGCGGGTGCGGATGAGTTCCAGGACCTGGGCCTGGGAGGCCTCGTCGAGGCTGGCGGTCGCCTCGTCGAGGAGGAGGAGGCAGGGGTTCTTCAGGAGCGTGCGGGCGATGGCCACCTTCTGGCGCTGGCCGCCTGAGAGGAAGCGGCCGCCCTCGCCGACCTGGAACTCGAGGCCGAGAAGGACGGCGGCGTCTGCCAGCCCCTCGTCGCGCAGCGCCTGGCGGAGCAGCCCCTCCACCCGCTCGGCGGCCCCGTGCAGTGTCGCGTTCGGATGGCCTTGCAGCAGCTCGTCGCGCAGCGGCCGGGCTTCGGCGGCGGGCTCGAGGGGCACGACGAGGCCCGGCGCGCAGCCTTCGAGCGCCTGGGCCACGCGGCGGCGCAGGGCCTCGAGACGCGAACGGATGGCCTCGGCCCCCCGGCCGCTCGGCGGCAGCGGGGCGTCGAGGCACTTGCCGAGGAGGTCGGCCTCCAGGCCCACGCCGCGGACCAGCGCGAGCAGCTCGGCATCGAGGTCCTCGGGGCGCCTCACGTGGCCGAGGCCCGCGAGGTCGAGGGGGCCGCGCTCGTCGCGCAGGGCGCGGTCGGATGGCCGCCGGAGGGCGAACAACAGGTTCTCGCGGATGCTGGTGTTGAAGAGCACGGGCAGTTGCGGCACCATGCCCACCCCGCGGGCCAGGGCGAGCATGTCGTATTGCTCGAGGGGGCGACCGTCCAGGAGGCACCGGCCCCCGCTCGGCTCCACGCCGCGCACGAGGGCCTGCATGAGGGTGGACTTTCCGCAGCCCGACGGGCCGCACACGGCCACGTGCTGGCCCGCCCCGATCCCCAGGCTCACGTCCCGCAGGATCGTGCGGTTCGGTTCGACGGCGACGGTCACGCGATCGAACGCGACGGCTGGGGCCTCGGCCGGCAGCGGCTCGCCCGGCGCGGCGGCCTCGAAGACGCACGGCCTCTCGAGGTACTCGCCCATCCGCCGCGCACTCTCGCGCGTCACCCGCCACTGGAGCACCTGCGACGCCAGCCGACTCACCGAGTCCTGGAACAGTTGCGCGAGGAGCATGAACTTGATGACGTGTCCCCAGGCGATGGCGCCCGACGTGGCGGTCCCCCGCGCGCTGGCGATGCAGAGCGCGGCGCCGACGGCGAACAGTGCCCCCCGCTGCACCGTGGCGATGAGGGGGTCCATCGCCTCGAAGAAGGCGCTGAAGCGGCCCAAGCGCAGCATGGCTTCCTGGTGGTCGTGGAAGGAGTCGTTCAGGTTGCCCTGGGCGTGGTCGAAGGCGCCGTGGTTGCGGATTTCGGCGACGCCTGCCACGGTCTCGCTGGCTCGGGCGCGGACGGTTTCCCAGCTCTCGCGCACCGTGTAGTTCATCGCCTGGATTTGGCGGTCGAAGAAGGCGAAGTAGCCTGAGAGGGCCGACAGGGCGACCATGCACAGCCCGAGCAGCCAGTTGTCCAGCAGCATCACGGTGCCCACGACCACGATGCTGGCCACAGCCAGCGGCGCCGCGATGAGCGCGCTGCTCCAGAACATCACCACGCGGTTCGTGTCCTCCATCGCCCGCGCGTTGATCCGCTCGACCTCACGGCCGCGGAAGAAGTCGGCCCCGAACCGCAGTATGCGTCCGTAGATGCGCAGCGTGAGCCTGCGGACCACCGACTCGCGGAGCGACACCTGCGCGCGCGCCCGCAGGTAGCTTATGGCCGAAAGCCCGAGCTGTGCCGCCACCAGCCACGCGATGGCTTGAAGCACCGGCGGCCACGACACCTGCTGCCCGCCGGTGAAGAGCTGCGTCAGGCGCCCCACCTGCCCCGGCAGGACCAGCGACAGGCCGACCCCCGCCAGCCCCAGCGCCCACAGCCCCGCCACCGTGAGCCGCCGCTCGGCGAACGCCCACGCGATGGCCGAAGAAGGACGGGCGCGCGCCCCGCCGGAAGAAGGATCCCCGGTCATGTCTGTCTCCCTTGCCCGTTCGGGTGGTGTGACGCCTCCCCCCCGATCATACGTCGTGGGAACGGCGTGTCAACCCCGCGCGGCAGCCGATGGTGAGGCGTCAGGGGAGAAGGGTGCGGTCCTTGCGGAGGTAGAGGACGTAGGGCAGCGTCTCCTCGAGACGCCACGGGTCGTAGTGCTGGTTGCGGAAGCGGTCCCACTCGCCCAGCGGTCCACCCCGCTCGGGGGCCTGGGGCAGGGCCGCCTCGGTGGTGACGAAGAAGGCCGGCTCGGTGCGGATGAGGGTGCGGACAATGTCGTCGAAGACGGCTGGGCCGCCGAAGAACTCGTTGACGACCCACGGGGCGTTGAGGGGCCTGTTGTAAAACAGGCGGTGGGCGGCCGGGCGGTCGGCCAGGACGTAAATCTGGGGGCCAACGCCCCACACGTAGATGGGGTGGCCTGGCGCCGTGCGGTCGCGGATCATGTCGGCGACGGATGCGGCGGCGCGCTCGGCGCGCGACTCGTCGCGCGAGGCGTGGGTGCGGAAGGCCCGGAACTCGGTGTAGACGAAGCCGATGGCCATGCCGACGGCGAGCAGGGCGAGGACGAGGCTGCGGGTCTCGAGGCGCCCCCGCGCGTCGCGGGTGAAGAAGCGCTCCGACGGATTGGTGGCAGCCAGAGCCGCGCCGATGGCGAGCGGAGGAACAGTCTGATGGAAGTAGGCCGCCTCGAGCTGGCGTGTGACGAGTGCGGCCGCCACTGCGGCCAGGCCCCAGAAGGCCACGAGCCGCGTGTGGCGGCTGAAGCCCATCGAGAAGGCGTGCAAGGCCCAGCCGCCCGCGAAAAGCCACAGCGCGCCCTGCTCCGGGGCCAGCGAGCGGATGACCTGCCAGTGATACGACGGCGTACGCATCGCCATCGGGAACCAGCGGAAGAAGACATTGTAGACGACCGTGCTGCGCCAGAAGTCGCCCAGGGCGCCGCGGGACCAGAAGTAGGCGGCGAAGGCGGCCATGGGCAGGAGCGCCGCGCCCAGGACGATGGCCGGGCGGAGGAGCCAGCGCTTCACGCGCTGGTTTGGCCCCTCCGCGCTCGCCGCGGCCCAGAGCACGATGGCCACGGCGTAGAGGAGCGCCGTGAGGTCGAAGGTCGCGGCGGCACCGCAGGCCAGGCCGCTGAGGGCGAGCGGCCCCAGCCGACGCCCCTCCGACCGCACCGCGGCCATCATGGCGAGGACGGTGAAACAGCTCACGGGCGGCCCCGCGCTCAGGCAGTCGCCCTGGACGAGGAAGGCGCCGCTGAAGAAGCCGCACACGCCGGCCGCCACGATGGCCTCCGTGTGGCCGGCCCAGGAGCGGACGAGGCGGTAGACGAGGAGCAGGGCCGCCAGGTCAATCAGCCACATCAGCGCGCGGCAGCTTTCGGGCATGGCCTCGCCCGGCGTGATGCGGACGGCTCGCCCGTCCCCGCCCAGGAGCAGGCGGAGGAACCCTTCCTCGACTGCGGCGCCCACGGGCGCGAGCCACCGCGCGGCCACGCCCGACAGGAGGCACAGGCCGGGGGGACGGTAGTCCCACGCATCGCGGTAGGGCGCCGCGCCTTCGAGCCAGCGCTGGCCCACGTAGGCCGTCGTGCCCGCCGACGTGCCCATCGGGAACTGCGTGAGCGGCAGCCGCACGGCCACGGCCAGGGCCAGGACCACGATGAGTTGCCGCACGGCGACCCGCCGGCCGGGGGAGGAGACCCGATTGCCGATTGCCGATTGCTGATTGCTGATTTCAGAATCCATCGGGCCTACCGGCCTCTACCGAAGTGATGACAAACGCCAGGCACGGTCATTCCGAGCGGAGCCTTGCGAAGTCGAGGAATCTCTCTTCTCCTAAGCCCCAAGAGAGATGCCTCGACTTCGCTCGGCATGACGGAGCTTACCACTTGCGGCTCCCAAACGACCAAGTGGGCAGGGATCCGTTGGCAGCGTACTGGTCCAACAGCTCGCCGAGGGTGATGAAGGCGAAGTCGGCGAGGAGGCGCGGCACCTTCACGCGAAAGGCGTCGAGCCGCGCGTAGTGGAGCACGCGGGCGCCGAAGCGCAGCGGCAGCCGCGGCTTGTCGGGGTCGAACTCCGGCGGATGGATGTACACGAGGGCGGGCCGGCCCGCTCGCCGGAAGCGCCGCATCGCCCACCGGACAAACCAGTAGGGCAGCAGACGCAGGTAGATGCCGCCCGCGAACGGCAGGTTGCGGAATGGGAAGCGGAGAACCGAGGGCGGGAACTCGGCGAGCTCGCGCCCCCCGGGCGTCCGCAGGCGGAAGGGGCGGCGCGGGGCGTCTGGCACGCCGTAGAGGCTCGTCCTCGTGGGGTAGAGGCTCGAGTCGTAGACCAGCCCCTCGTCGGCCAGGATGTCGAGCGCCCAGGGGCAGGCGCGGGTGATGGACCAGTAGGCGGCGCGGTAGCCGCGAATCGGGGTCTTCGCCTGGCCGCGGAGGAGACTGAGGGAGCGGTGGAGGTCGTCCCGGAACTCCTCGGGCGACTGGGTGTAGACGAGGCGGTGGGCGTAGCCGTGGCAGGCGATCTCGTGGCCCGCCGCCTCGATGGCGGGGACCAGCTCGGGGTGGCGCTCGGCCACATGGCCCAGGACGAAGAAGGTGGCCCGCGCCCCCCGCTCGGCCAGGCAGGCCAGGAGGCGCTCTGTGGCGGACGCCACGCGGTCCTCGTGGCGGGGCCAGTCGCTCGGCTCAACCTCCAGGACAGAGTGATACCAGTCCTCCAGGTCCACCGTCAGGGCGTTGGGCAGCCCCGATGGCATTTCCGATTTCCGATTTCCGATTGCCGATTTCAACCCCGGAACCCCTCTTCACTGCTCCCTGTGCTGCTCTGCGTGAGACTCGTTCCTTCTTCCTGGGAGGGTGAGACGGGTTGCATGGGGTGGGCGGGGCGCTTGATGCCGCGAGTGGCCTTCCAGAGGCGCCAGAGGTTCTTGAGGGTGCTCGGCACGCGGCGCAGGATGTTGACGGGGGCGGGCCGCTTCTCCTCGATCTCGAGGGGAATCTCGCACAGGCGCAGGTCGGCACGCTCCATGCGGATGACCAGCTCCGTCGTGAACACGTCGCGGTCCGTCTTGCAGGCGTCCACGAGTGGGCGGACGGGTGCGGCGCGGAACGCCTTGATGCCGTGGGTGTCGGTGCCGGTGAAGCGGAAGACGATTCGGAGGAAGAGGTTGAAGCCCCAGGTGATGAAGCGGCGGATGAAGGGCCGCCTGTCGCGGGCGCCGCGGGCGCGCTTCGAGCCGATCACCGCGTCGTACTTCTTCAGCAGCACGTGGGCGATCTCGACGAACGACACGTCGTAGAAGTCGATCTCGAAGCACACGATGTTCTCGCCGCGCGCCTCGCGGATGCCCATTGCGAGGGCCGCCCCGTAGTTGGGCACGGGGCAGCGGAGGAGGCGAACGGGGGGGAGTTCGCGGCTCAACCGCTCGCCGATCTCCACCGTGCGGTCCCGGCTGCCGTTCTCGCACAGGACCAGTTCATAGGGGATGCCGAAGCGGTCCACGCCCCCCACCAGGTCACGCACGCTCTCTTCGAGGATCTTCTCTTCGTTGTAGATCGGGATGAGAATCGAGATGGCAGGCGCGTTGTCAGCACTCAACGCAGTTGCCTTTCATTGGCGGGATGAATGGATGGGTGGATGATTGGATGAATGCCAGAAGGCAGCACGCAGACATCCATCCATTCATCCATACATCCATTCATCCACCCATCCCTTTGCCTTCCACCAGCAGCCGCTGGGCCGTCTCCCGGCCCTGGAGCAGCGCGTCCTCCATTGAGGAGTACTCCCACCGGCCGTAGCGGCCGATGGAGTGGATGTGGTGCTTCGCGAGGTAGCGCAGGATGGTGCCCGTCGCGCGGCGGTGATGCGCGTCGTAGGTCACGTAGGCGTAGGGGATTTCGAGCGGCCACTCGGCGGCGACGTCGCGATGGCTCCGCAGCCAGCCCATCTCCTTCAGCCCGTCGAGCACTTGGCGTCGGAGCATGCTGGGCATTTCTGATTTCCGATTTCCGATTCCCGATTTCAATCGGCAATCGGCAATCGGCAATCGGCAATGGGGTACGTAGGAGACCTCGCTCCACACGGCAGCCTGTTCTGGGGGTGCCATGGCGCGCGCGGCGTTGGAGAAGCAGCCGACGCGGTAGAAGGCGAAGCGGCGCTCCGGCACGTAGACCCATTGCCGCCCCTCCGTGCGGTTGGCGCGCAGGCCGAGGCTAAGAGCAAAGAGCGAGGCCCAGTGGAGCTTCGCTGCGGCGTCGCGAACACGGTCGGGCGCGCCCCGCAAGCGGGCCACCAGCTCGGGCAACGGCAGGGTGCTCACGAGGGCCGCGTAGTCGGCGCGGGAGCCGTCGGCGAACTCCACGCGGCGGCGGCGCAAGTCAATCCCCACCGCCTCGGAGCCGAGGGCGATTGGCCCGACGCGCGCGGCAAGGGCGCGAACAAGACTCTCAATGCCGCCCTGACACGGGTAGCGGAATGTGGCGTTGTAGCCTTCGCCGGCCGGCTTGTCGGTGAGCGCCCCCTCGATCACCTGTTCAAGCGACGCGGGCGGCACGTAGCGGCCCATCCACTCGGTGGTGAGGAGCCGGGGATGGATGCCCCAGAGCTTTTCGTTGTAGGGCAGCATGAAGTGCTTGGCAATGCCCTCGCCAAACGTCTCATAGACCCAGCGCTCGAAGCTGCGAGGGATTGCCGATTGCCGATTGCCGATTGCCGATTTCAATCTGGAATCTGGAATCTGCAACCTGGAACTGCGGCAGCAACGGGCCTGGATGTAGCCGAGGAGCACTTCCTTGACAGTCTCGACCGGCAGACCGAAGGTGTGGGTCTGGAAGGGGTAGCGGGTGAAGACGCCTTGCGACCAGATCCAGGAGCTGCGGATGACCGTGGCCAACTCGGACCCAAGGAGGCGGCTGGCCAGGCGCTTCATCTCAGGCGTGCGGAGGTGGAGGAAGTGGCCGGTGTAATCGAAGGTGAAGCCGTCGCGCGCCTCGGAGCGGCACAGGCCGCCTGGGCGGTCCTCGCGCTCGTGGAGCGCGAGGTCGCGGCACCCGCCCCGCCGCAAGTGATAGGCTGTGCTGAGGCCGGCTAGGCCAGCCCCAAGGATCACGACCATGCGAAGTACCCAAATCTCAAGTCACAAGTGCCAAGCAACTGTCAAGTGCTAAACCCCAAGTGCTCAAAGGAGCCGCTGGCTTGGCTGATTCATCCTCGATGCTTGGCACTTGCTTGCCACTTGCCCCTTGTCACTTGCTACTTCCGCCCTTGCGGCGGGGCCTGGTGAAGGCGAAGCGGAGGATGTGCCAGAGGGCCGCCAGGCCGTCGCGCCAGGTGATCTTCTTGCCGGCCGCATAGTCGCGACCGAAGTAGGAGACGGGCACCTCGTAGATGCGGCAGCGGAGCTTGGCGGCGCAGGCGACGAGTTCGGGCTCGATGCCGAACCGCTCGCTGCGCAGCGCGACGCCGCGCAGCACCTCGGCGCGGAAGACCTTGTAGCAGCACTCCATGTCCGTGAGGTTCAGGTTGTTCACCAGGTTCGAGAAGGTGGTCAGGAATCGGTTGCCCAGGTAGTGCCAGAAGTAGAGCACGCGGTGGGGCCCGCCGAGGAAGCGCGAGCCGATCACCACGTCGGCCACGCCGTCCACAATCGGCTTCAGCAGGACCGGGTAGTCGGCGGGGTCGTACTCCAGGTCGGCGTCCTGCACCAAGATGACGTCGCCCGTGGCGGCGTCGAAGCCGGTCCTGAGGGCGCGGCCCTTGCCGCGGTTCTTCTCGTGGAGCAGGAGGCGGAGTGTGGCACAGCCGCCCCCTCGGCTCCGCTCGGGGCAGGCCTCGGCTGTGCTTGCCGCAAGCTGCTGAAGGATGTCGCGCGTGCCGTCGGTCGAAGCATCGTCCACCACGATGATCTCGTGGGCGAGGCCCGTGGCCTCCACGCGGCGCAGGATTTCCGCAATCGTCTCCCTCTCGTTGTAGACGGGGATGACGACGGAGAGCCGGAGATTGCCGATTGCCGATTGCGGATTGCCGATTGCCGCGCGCCTCCAAGTAGGGCGTGCGAACTTGCACGCGGGATCGCCAATCCCCGCCGCCGCGTGTGCAGGTATGCACACCCTACACAAGGCCCAGGTCCGCGTAGAGGCCGAGAAGCTCGGACTCGGCCATCGCCCAATTGTATCGCTCGCGGCCCGCGCGTTGGGCGCGGGCCTGGCATTTGGCGAGGCGGCCCGGCTCGAGCAGCTCGCGGAGCGCGCGGGCCAGGGCCTCGGCGGTCAAGGCTTCGGCCACCACGCCGCAGCCCTCCTCGCGCACGATGCGGCCCAGCTCCCCGCAGTCGTTGCACACGACCGCCTTGCCCGCGGCCAGCGCCTCGAACAGCTTGTTCGGCGCGCCGTAGCGCGCGTTCGGATTCGCCGCGTCCAGCCCGTGGTACACGACGTCAGCCAAGCAAGTATACAGCGGGACGCGCGCGGGGTCAACAAAGCCCAGGTAGCGGATGCGGGGGCAGCGGGCGGCGGCCTCGCGGACGCGCGGGGCCAGCGTGCCGTCGCCGCCGACGAGCAGCGCCACGCCCTCCAGCCCCTCCACGGCGTCCAGCAGCGGCCCGATTCCCCGGTCGGCATTCAGCCAGCCGATGTAGGCCACAACCAGCGGAGCCGTTGTGGGCGGGGCCTCCGTGCCCCGCGCCTTCTCATCGCCCCTTTCGCGGGGGACAGAGCCCCCGCCCACAGGGGACACGCCGCCCACAAGCGCCTGGCGCTCGGCGGCCACGGCCGCGGGGTCGAGGGCGAACTCCTCGAGGGGCTTCCAGTTGCCCACCACCCACGTGCGGCGCGCCCCGCGGCGGCGCAGGTCGGCCTCGAGCAGCCCGCCCACCGTCAGCACCGCGTCGGCCCGGCCGATGAGGAGCCGCTCGACCCGGGCCGCCGCCCGACGAATCCAGCCGGCCACGTTGCCGCCGAGCATGTCGGCGTAGCTCTCGTGCGCATCGTAGACCAGGCGGCAGCCCTTGAGCGCCGCGGCCAGCCAGCCCACGGGCAGCGTGTTCAGGTCGTGGCAGTGGATCGCGTCGGCCCGCGCGCCCAGGAGGCGCCAGAGCACGCGCCACCAGAAGGCGAGGAAGTAGAGGGCCTGCATGGAGCCTCGGTGGTGTCGGCTGCGCGGCCCGAACCGCTCGACCCGCACCAGTGGCACGGGCATCTTGCCTGTGTTCACAGGCGCGCCCGTTGCCAGCAACGGGCTCCCGCCTGTGCCACCCCACCACTCGACGGGCGGCCGCTCCCCCTCGCGGTCCCAGGCCAGAATCGTCACGCGGCAGCCCGCGCGGGCCAGGCTCCGCGCCTCGTTCGCCACCCGAGGGTCGGGCAGGAAGGCGTTGTCGAGGAGCATGAAGATTTCCGATTGCTGATTGCTGATTGCTGATTGCTCCGGTCAGCGAACCGAGAATTCCACCTGGCCGAGCGAGCGAACGCTGGGTTTGGGATTGCCCAGGGCGCGAAGGGTGAGGAAGCGAAGCGCGAGGCGCATCATCCTCGTGCCGCGGCCCACTGATGCGGCGTCGCTCGTGCACAGGCGCAGGCTCAGTTCCGCGCGGCCGCCGGCCTCCCGCCAGCCCTTCGGCGCGATGACGAAGTAGCTTGCCGACTCCTGAGTCGGAGCCGGCATCGAGGCTGTGCCTAGCACAGCACCCTCCTTGCCGAGGAACCGCACATGCCACTCCAACGTGTCGCCAAGCTGAGGCTTTGGCACCGCCGAAGCCGCGGACAGCCATGGGGCGAGCGCGAGCAGTGGCGAACCATCCGTCGCTTGCAGTGCTGCGAAGGAGAGCGAACTCAGGCTGATTGTCCCGCCCAGCGTCCGCCCGTCCAGCCCCCCGAAGATGGTGGAACCTGCGGGAGGTCCCTGCCCCGGGCCGAACGCCACCAGAGAGCCGCAGAGCGTTGCCGGTCCTCTCTCCAGCAAGCTCCTGAAGAAGTCCTCGTAACCTAACGGGTGGGCGAGGGGCGCGAAGACCCGCGTCGTGCGGCTCAGCTTCTCCAGCTTCGCCTGGTCGTCCACATACTCGACGACGCGTCGGTCGGCGACGAAGCGCATCTGCTGGGCGTAGTGGAGGACGAAGGCGCTCTCCTCGTCGGGGGCCGTGTGCCGCGCGAGGTCGGCGGCCCAGCGGACCTGCTTGTGCCGAAGTGGTTCCCAGCGGTCCGCCTCGGTCACGACGTAGAAGGAACTGAGAAGCAGGAACAGGCCGCCCGCGGCGGCGAGGGCCGCGCGCCACCGTCCGCCTTTGCGGACAAACGGCTCGACGACGAGCGCCACAGTGACCACGATCGCGGGAAGGAAGAGGAGGTGGTAGTAGGGGTGGTTGTGGAAGAGCGCGGGGAAGGCAAGCGCGTAGGGCAGCGGCCAGAGCCAGAGGAGCACCACGTGCTGCTCGCGGCGGTTCTCGCGCGTCCAGGCGGCGGGCAGCGTCTTGCGCGCGAGCCAGAGGAGCGCCAGGACGCACAGGGGCGAAAGCTGGATGAGGAACCTGGTGAAGAAACTCACCGCAAGCGCCGCAAGCGGCACGCGGTCCGCATCGGGCGCGCTCCCGAGCAGGCTCCACGAGCGCTGTGCCTCGCCGATGGGCTGGAGCAGGTTGTTCTCCTTCGGGATGGCCCGCGCGCAGGCCATGAACCATGCGAAGAGGGCCAGAGCCACAACGGGCAGGGCGAGCATCGCGGCCCGCCGCGCCTTCGAGCGATAGACCAGCGCGTGGCCCGCCAGGGCGAAGCACAGCACGTAGGCCGGCCAGTCCGTCAGGAGGCCCAGCACACAGGCCGCGGCGAGGAGCGCGAAGTCGCGCCTCGCCCCCGTCTCGCAGTAGCGCAGGTAGAAGAGCGACGCCAGCGCGCACCAGAGGATAAGTGGGGGGCCGACGACGTCCGCGAACGCGCCGCCGTACTTCACGGCGATGGGCGCGGCGGCGGCCAGGATGGCGGCCCAGGCCCACGTGGTGCCCCCGCCCACCCGCTGCGCCAGGGCGGCCAGCACTCCCACGAGCGCGAGGCCGCAGATGAGGTGCGGCAGGAGCACGGCCCACGTCTGCGGCCCGAAGAGTGCCACGCTCGCGGAGCTGAGCAGGGGCACGAGCGGCGGGTGGTTCTGGTAGTAGACCCGCTCGTCGGGCGGCAGGACCGGCCCTGGCGACGAAATCTGGACGAGGCCGAGGCCGGGATAGCCGTACTTCAGGTAGTTGCGCGCCACCACGCCGTAGACGCCCACCTGGTGCCGCGGAATGTCCACAAGGCAGTTCCAGCGGCCCAGCAGGCCGTACACGCCTGCGACGGCCAGGAGCCCGAGGACCACGCCGCGGAACGGCATCTTCGCTCCAGAATCCATGCTATGTCCCCTTTTGCCTGCGCAGGAGAAGCGCGAGAGCGACGTCGCACGCCTCGCCGAGGGTGATGAGCACGCGCAAGGCGAGGGCAATCGCCGCGGCCAACGGCAGCGGCATGTAGGCCGAGAGCAGGGCCGCCGCCGTCCCCTCCAGGATGCCAATGCCCGCGGGCGCAATCAAAGTGATCAGCCCCAGCACCATGGAGAGCGCCCCGATCGCCGTGCAGTCCAGCACCCGCACGAACGGCAGGGGGTGGAAGGCGCGGACGAAGAGGTAGAGCGCCAGGCCGGCCAGGAGCCAGTAGAGGAGGAAGCCGAGTTCGAGGGGCAGCATCTGCCGATAGGACAGCCCCTCGACAACCACGCTGCGCCGCAGGAGCCTGCCGGCGAGCGCCATGGCCCGGCTCACGAGCCACGGGTGGACGGCCAGCACGCCCGCGGCGGCCACTGCTACGGCGGCCCAGCGTGCCGGCACCGGCAGCGGCTGCCCCGGCCCCGACAGGCCGATCCAGAGCGCGGTGATGATCGCCGCGCCGAGCACGTGCAGCACCTGCTCGTAGAAGATGCTCACCATGGCCACCCGCAGGCTCAGCCCCTCGCGCACGCTCAGGTAGGCCCTCGCGGCCACCAGCGCCGCCTTGCCCGGCACGTAGCGCCCCAGGGCGCCCAGCGTGAAGACGGCGTAGGCGCGCGGCACCGGGAGCGCTCCGCCCAGGGCGCGAACCACGGCGCGCCACCGCAACATGCCGACCCACACGTGGACGCGGAGGACGGCGAACGAGAGGAGGACGAACCACCAGTTGGGCGCGAGCGCCGCGGTCGGCAGGCGGCGCCACTGGCTCGCCACGACGGCCACGAGCGCGCCCACGAGCCCGAGGCCCAGGACGAGTCCCGCGGCCCGCCGCCACGGGCGCACGGGGGCAGCCGTCCCAGCGCCCCCCGTTGCCTCGCTCGGAAGCTCTGCCGCCATCGGTCCCCCTGCGTCACGGGAGGCAGAAGATGTCGCGGTTGCTCTCGACCCATCGCAGCAGCCGCAGAATCCCCTCGCGGTGGCGCACGACGGGCTGCCAGTGGAGCAGCCGCTCGGCCTTGGCGATGTCGCACACGAAGTAGTAGAGGTCGCCCAGGCGCTCGCCGCCGAAGCGGTATTCCACCTTTCGCCCCAGCAGCTCTTCGAGATAGGCCAGGCATTCGAGGAGCGAAATGGCGTTGGCCTCGCCGCCGCCAATGTTGTAGATGCCGGGCACGGGGTGCTGGAAGAAGGCGTGGAAGGCGGTGCATACGTCGCTCGCGTAGATGATGTCGCGCAGTTGCTTGCCCGTGCCGAACAGCGTGATGGGCTGGCGGCGCAGGGCGGAGATGATGAAGTGGGCGACCCAGCCGTGGTCTTCGCCGCCGAACTGGTTTTCGCCGTAGAGGCCCGTCAGGCGGTAGCTGGCGGCCTTGAGGCCGTAGCAATCCGCGTAGGTGAGCACGTATTCCTCGGCGGCCCGCTTGGAGGCGTGGAGCGGCGTGAGGGCGCCGGTCATCACCGGGTGCGATTCGTCAATCCCCGCCGGCTCCCGCACATAGCGCGTCGCCGCCTCCGTGAGCGAGGCGTTGATGCCCGTGCCGTAGACGTGGATGGAGGCGCAGGAGACGATGGGGACGGCGAGCGCCCTGGCGGCTTCGAGGACGTTGAAGGTGCCGAGGACGTTGGTCGTGAAGTCGAGGCGCGGGTCGGTGACGGAGATGGTCATGGCCGGCTGAGCGGCGGTGTGGATGATGTAGTCGCAGCCCGCCGCGGCGGCCAGGAGTGCGTCGGCGTCGCGGACGTCGCCCTCGATGAGCCGCACGCCGAGCTTCGAGAGCAGGTCCCAGTTGTGCCGCCGGGCCAGCTCCGCGTTGTAGCCCGTGCGGGCCAGCTCGTACTTCGTCATGCTGTCGAGCGACACCACGTCCCATCCGAAGTTCCGATAGAACGCGCAGACGTGGGAGCCGAGGAACCCGCAGCCGCCGGTGACGAGGACTTTCATCTGCACCTCCAGAGACACGCGGAGTTGGGAGCAATGGACACGGTTCGTAGTGCGGCCTTCAGGCCGTATGGGGGCGAGGATACGGGCTGAAGCCCGCACTACGAACAGGCACCCCGGCGAAGGGGCACATCACGGATACTCCGAACCATTCCATTCAGACGGAAAGGAGCCCTTCATCGGTCACGATGGCGCGGTGGAGCCTTGCGCCGGAGTCCACCGCGGCGCCGGGGAAGACGAGGCACTCGCGGAGGACGGCTCCCGCGCCCACGCGCGCGCCGGAGCAGACGACGGACTGGGCGATGTCGGCGCCTTCGCCCAGCTCGACCTGTCGGCCGACCAGCCGCTCCAGCCCCTTCGCGCGCAGGAGCGACAGGTTGATGTCGAGCAGGTCCTTGGGATAGGTCACGTTCAGGTCGGCCTCGACGCACGTGCAGGCGCGCACGTAGTAGCCGTCGTCAATCAGAATCTGGATGCTGTCGGTGATCTCGTACTCGTCGCGCATGGCGGTGCGCGGCGTGCGGCGGATGGCGTCGAAGATGAAGGGGCGGAAGAGGTAGACGCCGACGCCCTTGATGCGGCTCTTCGGGTGGCGCGGCTTCTCGATGACGCGGGTGGCCCGCCCCGCGTCGTCGCTGATGATGCAGTAGTTCCGCTGGAGCGCGGCTATCGTCCTCTCCTCCACGGCCCCCAGCACGGCGTCCACCTCGGGGTTCTGGAAGGCGTCGAGCATGTCGCCGATGCGCGGCGCGTCGAAATAGATGTCGCCCAGGAAGAGCATGAACGGCCCGTCGAGGCGGCGTTCGAGGGTGCCGACGCAATGTGCGATGCCGAGGCGCTGGCGCTGCTCGACGTAGTGGATTTCGACGCCGCTGGGGGGCATCCGCTCGATCTGGCGGACGACCTCATAGCCTCGGAATCCGACGACGATGAATGCCTTGCGGATGCCGAGGGAGGCCATGATGCGGAGCTGGTGGTAGACGATCGGCTCGTCCAGGATGGGCAGGACGACCTTCGGCAGCGCGGTGGGCAGGATGCCCATGCGCGTGCCGCGGCCGGCGGCCAGGATCACACCCGTCAGGTCGGCGCCACTCGGTCCCATGTGAGTGCCTTTCCTCGAAGCGGCCACTGGCCGCAGCCAAAGGGGATGATTGGATGGGTGGATGAATGGATGCTTGCCCGACACCCATCCACCCATCCAGTCATCCACTCATCCTCGCACCGGTCCGCGCAGGCGAAACACCAGCCACGACCAGAGAGGCTAGGGCTTCGCGGTCGGGGCCTTCTCGCCCGCCTTCCACGTGCTGATGTGGCCGCTGGAGGGCGGCGGGCCGAAGAGGCCCTTGAAGCCCCCACACAGGGAGGCCCAGCCCAGCCACACGCGCGAGGGGCGGAATGTGACCAGGCCGGCCAGGAGCGTGGCCGCCCACCAGCCGAACGCTATGGCGATGGAGCACCAGGCGTGCGGCTTGAGCGGGTACTTGCGCGACAGGTGGCGCATCCCGGCCCGTGCGCCGTGGGCGCGCTTCCTGACGAACGCCGCCCAGTCGGGCAGCGTCTTGTGATAGACCAGGGCGTCGGGCAGGTAGACGATGGTATGGCCGGCGAGCATGAGGCGGAGCGCGAAATCCATGTCCACCGCGTAGTTCGCCCCCTCGTCCCATCCGCCGAGGTCGCGTGCGATGGCCGCGGGCACGGCGAAGTTCAGGCCGCGGCAGCGCCGCCAGGGCATGGCCTTGTTGTAGAAGCTGGGCGGCCACACCTCCACGTGCATCGTCCGCTTCACCCCGAGGGGCACGCCCTCGCCGTCGGGTAGCACGCGCCCCGCGAGCATGCCGGGCCACTTTGCGGAGCCTTCCACGTAGGCGCGAATCCAGCCCGGGCTGGCCGTGCAATCGTCGTCGCACGAGACGATCAGGCTGCCGCGCGCCGCCTTGAGCATGGCGTTCATCTTCGCCGCCTGGGGCGCGGGTACGCCGCTGAGGACGCGCACCCGCTGGTCGCGGGCTGCCAACGCCTCGATCACCTCGAGCGTGTTGTCCGCCGAGCCCCCTTCGGCCAGGAGAAGCTCGAAGTCAGCGAAGTCGTTCGCCAGGATCGCCTCGACGGTCCGCGTGATGCGCTTGGCGCAGTTGTAGCAGGTGACGAACACGGACACGCGCGGGCTGTCGGCCACCATCGCCTCTCCTGACGCGGCCATGCGCCGCCGCGTGTCGGCCTTGCGGGAGCCGGAATCCTCAATGATCATATCCCCAAGGTGCGCCGGATGCAAGAATGGGCTTGCTATCTGAGGGCGAGGGGTTATAATGGGATGATGAGGCCATGGCGGGGATAACCGGGAGACTCTGGGGCGGCATGAGGGGGCGACGGTCCGGAGGCCGGGCTGTTGGGCCGCTCATTCGAGGTCCGCTCCATATGGACGCCGTGGCTGCTTCCACCCAGTCCCGCGGTTGCCGCAGACCGAAGGAGACCGAAATGGCGCCTTGCCGCCAAACCGTGGCCCTGAGCATCCTGGTCGTGTTGTGGGCCGCCGGCGAGGCGGCGCTGGGTGCCGCGGCGCCCCAGAAGCTCGTGGTGCCCTATACCTTCGACGCCCTGCAGACGCTCGGGGCGGGGGACTACACGCGGGTGTCGGTGCGCGGCTGCGCGCGCTCGCGGCGGGTGGGCGAGCCGACGCTGCCGCTGCGCGTGGCGCGCCTCGTGCTGCCCCCAGGCAGCAAGGTGACGGGGGTCGAGGCCCGCCCACTGGCGGACGTGCGGACGGTGGGGATCGGGCGGCCGGTGGAGTTCGGCCGCGTGGCCATCCCTCTGGGCAGCAACGAGGCCCGCGTGGCCGCGGCCCGCGCCGCCGACAGGCCGAAGCCCGAGGTCTATGCCTCCGACCAGGCGTATCCAAGGAACCAGGCCGAGCTGCTCTCCGTGCAGCGGATGTGCGGCTACGACATCGCCTTCGTCCGCCTCTCCCCCGTCCAGTACTCGCCGAAGGCCAACCGGCTCCTCTTCTGCCCGCGGCTGGAGCTGACGGTGCACGTCGCGCCGCAGGGCGGAGCCATCCCCGCGTTCCGGCCGCGAACCGCGGACGCGCGCCGCGTGGCCGCCGCGGTGGACAACCCTGAGGCCCTGGGCGGCATTCCGCCCGACGGCGGCGCGGCCACGACGGGCGGAGCAGTCCCAGCCGACGGCCCCTACGACTACCTCCTCGTCACCTCGACCACTCTCTCCACCACGTTCCAGACCCTGGCCACCCACAAGGCCGGCCTCGGCCTGGCCGTCAGGGTGGCGACGATGGAGACCGACGTCGCCGGCCAGCCCGGCGCCGACACCCAGGAGAAGCTCCGCAACTACATCAAGTACGCCTACGACAATTGGGGCGTCCAGTACGTCCTCCTGGGCGGCGACGTGAGCATCATCCCGGCGCGCGGGGCCTACGGACACGTGTCCGGCGCCGCCGCCCTGGGCGACTACTACGACGACACTATCCCCTGCGACCTCTACTACGCCTGCCTCGACGGCCCGTGGAACAACGACGGGGACGCCCGCTGGGGCGAGCCGAACGACGGCGCGGGCGGGGGGGAGGTTGACCTGCTGCCCGAGGTGTACCTTGGCCGCGCCCCGGTGGAGACCGAGGCCGAGGCGCAGCGGTTCGTCAACAAGACCATCGCCTACGAGAACAACCCGCACCCGAACCCCGACACGGCGCTCCTCCTCGGCGAATCGCTCGGCGGCGGCGCGCAGGGCGGCGACGGCCTCGACCCGCTCCTGCCCCACCTTTCGGGCTACCTGGTCAACTGGCTCGACGACCGCGTGGCCGTCTGGAGCGGCACGAGCGACTGCTTGCCCGCCCTGAACGCCTCGCCCCACCTCGTCGCCCACTCGGGCCACACCAACTGGAACTACGCCCTGCGCCTGGGCAACGGCAACCTGGCCTCGCTCACCAACCCCGGCCTCTTCCTCGCGCACAGTATCGGCTGCTATCCCGGCGCCTTCGACTACTCGGACGCCTTCGCCGAGGTAATGAACATCGGCAATGCCGCCGGCGCATTCGCCGTCGTCATGAACTCCCGCTACGGCTGGTACAACCCCACCTTCGAGTGGATGTTCAGCGGCGAGTTCCAGGAGACCTTCTTCGACAACCTCCTCACCAAGACCTACCACAATGTGGGCGTCGCGCACCAGCTCTCCAAGGTGGACATGGTCGGCCAGGTCGAGCACGTGGACGACGCCGACGGCATGGTCTACCGCTGGTGCTACTTCGAGATCACCCTCTTCGGCGACCCCCACACCCCGATCAAGACCGACACCACGCCCAGGAACCTGCGGGTGCGCTCCTTCAACGCCACGCCGACGGTGAACGACTACTTCACCGGCCTCACCGTCACCGTCAGCCCGCCCCCTGATGGCGTCACTGAGTTCACCCGCACCTACGCCCACGGCAGCGCCGTCACCCTCACCGCGCCCCAGACCTATGGCGGCATCGTCTTCCGCCGCTGGCGCCTCGACGGCGTGGACCAGCCGATGGGCCAGCGCATCCTCGCCCTGACCATGACCGCCAACCGCGACGCCGTGGCCTACTACGCCGGCCCCGGCTTCGTCATCACCCCAACGTCCGGCCTGCAAACCACCGAGGCCGGCGGCACCGCACAATTCACCGTCGCCCTCTCCACCCAGCCCACGGCCAACGTCACCCTGCCCCTCGCCTCCAGCGACGCCACCGAGGGCACCGTGTCGCCCACCAGCCTCACCTTCACCTCCGCGAACTGGTCCCAGCCCCAGACCGTCACCGTAACCGGTGCCGACGACCTGCTGGTGGACGGGAACGTGGACTACACCATCATCACCGGCCCCGCCACAAGCAGCGACCCGGCCTACAACGGGATGAACGCCGCCGACGTGTCGGTGACGAACGAGGACAACGACGGGCAGGTGTTAGCCTTCGACTTCGGGACTGCGACCTCGCCCCTGGCGACGGGGTACACGCGGGTGGCCAACACCACCACGTATTCCCCTGTCGTGGGCTACGGCTGGCTCAGTGGCACGATCAGGGCGGCCGACCGCACGATGACCGACGCGCTGCGGCGCGACCTCAATTACACGACGGACGGGACGTTCGTCCTGGACGTGCCCATCGGCACGTACGACGTCACGGTCACCATGGGCGACAAGTCCGTCGCGCGCGACCAGATGGGCGTGTATCTCGAAGGCGCGCTGGTTGACTCTGTGACTCTGGCCGTGAATGTCTTCGTCAGCCACGCCCACCGGGCGACCGTGGTGGATGGGCAGTTGACCGTCCGCTTCAAGGACCTGGGCGGGGTCGAGTTGCACTCCGCCGTGAATGCCATCGAGGTGCGGCGCGTGGCCGCCCAGCCAGGCATCACCCTCGTCCCCACTAGCGGCCTGCTCACCACCGAGGCGGGCGGAACGGACCAGTTCCTCGTCGTCCTGGCCGCGGCGCCCACGGCCAACGTCACCATCCCCCTCTCCTCCAGCGATCCGAGCGAGGGAACGTGTTCCCCGACGAGCCTCACGTTCACCCCGTCCAACTGGGACCAGCCGCAGACGGTCACCGTGACAGGCGTGGACGACTCCTTGCTTGATGGAGACGTGGCGTACACGATTGCCACCGGCGCCGCGACGAGCAGCGACCCGGCCTACAACGGGATGAACGCCGCCGACGTGGGGGTGACGAACGAGGACGACGATACGCTGCGGCTGTTCTTCGACTTCGGGACCACCACGTCGCCGGTGGAGGCCGGCTACACGCGCGTGGCGAACACGACCACGTACAGCGCGGCCCTGGGCTACGGGTGGGCCAGCGGCACGATCAAGGGCGCCGACCGGACCATGAGCGACGCACTGCGCCGCGACTTGAACTACACGACGGACGGCACGTTCGTCGCGGACGTGCCGGTCGGCACCTACGACGTGACGGTCACGATGGGCGACAAGTCGGTCGCGCGCGACCTCATGGGCGTGTACCTCGAAGGCACACTCGTAGACACCGTGACTCTCGCCATGAACGAGTTCGTCACCCACACGCACCGGGTGAGCGTCGTGGACGGCCAGTTGACCGTCCGCCTCAAGGACCTGGGCGGGGTCGAGTTGCACTGCGGCGCGAACGCCATCACGGTGACGCGGGTCGCCGCGCCGCCGGGCATCATCATCGTGCCCACCAGCGGCCTCGGCACGACGGAGGCGGGGGGGACGGACCAGTTCATCGTCGTCCTGGCCGCGGCGCCCACGGCCAACGTCACCATCCCCCTCTCCTCCAGCGACCCGACCGAGGGCCACTGCTCCCCGACCAGCCTCACCTTCACCCCGTCCACCTGGGACCAGCCCCAGACCATCACCGTGACCGGCCTCGACGACCCCGTCATTGACGGGGACGTGGCGTACGCCATCGTGACGGGCGCGGCGACGAGCAGCGACCCCGCCTACAACGGGATGAACGCCGCCGACGTGGGGGTGACGAACGAGGACGACGATGGGTTGCGGCTCCTCTTCGACTTCGGGTCCGCGACCTCGCCTGTGGCGCCGGGCTACACGCGGGTCGTGAGCACCACGCTGTACGCCCCGGCGCTGGGCTACGGCTGGCTCAGCGGCACGATCAGGTACGCTGACCGCACCATGAGCGACCCCCTGCTGAGGGACCTCAACTACACGACCGATGGCACGTTCGCCATGGACCTGCCGGTCGGCACGTACGACGTCACGCTCACGATGGGCGACAAGTCGGTCGCGCGCGACCTGATGGGCATGTACCTCGAAGGCGCGCTCGTGGATACCGTGACCCTGGCCGCGAACGAGTTCATCACCCACACACACAGGGTGAGCGTCCTGGACGGGCAGTTGACCGTCCGCCTCAAGGACCTGGGCGGCGTCGAGCTGCACTCCAGCGTGAACGCCATCGCGGTGAACCGCGTGGCGGCGCAGCCGGGCATCATCGTCAACCCCACCAGCGGCCTGGCCACCACGGAGGCGGGCGGAACGGCCCAATTCGTCGTTGTCCTCGCGGCGGCCCCGGCGGCGAACGTCACGATCCCCCTCTCCTCCAGCGACCCGACCGAGGGCTCCTGCTCCCCGGCCGGCCTCACCTTCACCCCGTCCGACTGGGACCAGCCGCAGACCGTGGCCGTGGCCGGGGTGGACGACACGGACATTGACGGCGACGTGGCCTACACCATTGTCACCGGCGCGGCGACGAGCAGCGACCCCGCCTACAACGGGATGGACGCCGACGACGTGGGGGTGACGAACGAGGACAACGACGGGGTGAGCTACAAGTTCGACTTCGGTACCGCCACCTCGCCCGTGGAGGCCGGCTACACGCGCGTGGTCAGCACGACCACGTATTCCCCGGCCCTGGGCTACGGCTGGCTCAGCGGCACGATCAAGGTCGCTGACCGCACCATGACTGATCCGCTCCGGCGGGACCTCAACTACACGACCGACGGCACCTTTGTCGTGGACGTGCCGATCGGCACATTCGACGTTGTAGTCACGATGGGGGACAAGTCTGTCGCGCGCGACCAGATGGGCATCTACCTCGAGGGCACGCTTGTGGACTCCGTGACCTTAGCCATGAACGAGTTCGTCACCCACACATACCGAGTAGACGTGACGGACGGGCAGTTGACCGTTCGCCTCAAGGACCTTGGTGGCGTCGAGTTGCATTCCGCCGTGAACGCCATCGAGGTGAACTGTCTGGCGGCCACGCCCGGCATCATGGTCAACCCCACAAGTGGCCTTCGCACGACGGAGGCGGGTGGAACGGCACAGTTCATCGTCGTCCTCTCCGGAGCGCCTTCTGCCAGCGTCAGTATCCCGCTGTCCTCCAGCGACCCGACCGAGGGCTCGTGCGCCCCGACGAGCCTCACCTTCACGACCTCCAATTGGAACCAGCCGCAGACCGTCACCGTGACCGGGGTTGACGAGACGGAGATTGACGGGGACATGGCCTACACCATCGTCACTGGCCCCGCGGTCAGCAGCGACCCCGTGTACAACGGGATGAACGCCGACGACGTGAGCGTGACGAACGAGGACAATGACGGCGTGAGGTACGCCTTCGACTTTGGCATGGCGACGTCACCCGTGGCGCCTGGCTATACGCAGGTCACAAGCACGACGCTGTACGCCCCGGCGCTGGGCTACGGCTGGCTCAGCGGCACGATCAAGGTCGCCGATCGCACCATGGCCGATCCGCTCCGGCGGGACCTCAACTACACGACTGATGGCACGTTCGTCGTGGATGTGCCGGCTGGGGGCTTCGACGTTACGATCACCATGGGGGACAAGTCTGTCGCGCGTGACCAGATGGGAATCCACATCGAGGGCACGCTAGTGGACACGGTGACCTTGGCCATGAACGAGTTCGTCACCCGTACCTACCGGGTGGACGTCACCGATGGGCAGTTGACCATACGCCTGAAGGACCTCGGGGGGGTGGAGTTGCACGCCGCAGTAAATGCCATTGAGGTCGCAATGGTAGGCGTTGGCGGGTTGGGTGCTGCTGCCGCGGCCCCGGTCGGGGAGCCGCTCTCACTCGCCGTGCTGCCCGAGCGTGGCGTAGCACCGCTCGAGGTCACGGCCATTGCGGCCGGCGGCCCGGCGGGCGCCGAGTGCGTACTCGACTTCGGCGACGGCTCGACGGCCCGGGGCTCGATGGCCGTCCACACCTATCTCTCCCCAGGCACCTACACCGTGACCGCGCGCGCGGGCGGCGCCGTCGCGCAGGCCACCGTCGTCGTCACAGAGCCCGCATCGAGGAAGTGACACCGGGGCCGCATTCGTAGGCGGGGCGTCTCTGCCCCGCGGGTCAGCGCTTGCGGAAGGCCAGCAGCGTGGCCCCGCGGAAGGGGATGCGCTGGGTGAGGGCGAGGCCGGCCAGTTCGCGCTCGAAGGCCGGGAAGGACCGCAGCCGTACGTAGAAGGCGGTCCGCTGGTCCCTGTCGCACACCGGGCTGATGAGCAGCAGCCCACTCTCGGCCAGGCACGCCTTCAGGTTCGCCATCGCGCGCGAACTTCGCGTCGTCCACGATGTGCTCCACCACGTCAATCATCAGCACCAGGTCGTAGGGGCCGCCGGGGGGCATCAGCCGTCACGTCGCGGCGCTCGAACTGGAAGGCTGGGAACTCGGCTCGGAGGCGGGGGAACTGCGCGTCCGTGATGTCCACGCACGTGCAGTGCTGCGCCCCCTGGCTGGCGAGGAGGCGGGTGTAGAAGCCGTTGCCACAGCCGACCTCGAGGACGCGGGCCGAGGCGAAGTCCACGCCCTCCTTGCGGCACAGGGCCAGGAGGGCCTCGCCTGCCGCCTGGTACATGGCGCGATTTTCCGCCTCGGTGTAGCCTTCGTCGCCCACGCCCCGGAAGGCGGCGCCGTGCCTGCCGAAGCGGTCGGACCAGTAGGCGGCGGCATCGTAGTCGGTGCCCCGGGCGTAGCGCCAGCGGTCCACCGTGAGCTTGCGGAGCGCGCGGGCGGTGAAGCTGAGCGGGTGCCGCAGGAAGCGGCCGAGCATGCTCGCGATCACGCCGACTCCTTCCTGCACAAGACTACCAGAGGACCGGCCCATCGTCAAGCGGCCCACGCGCCTGACCGCAATACACTTGCGGGAAGCGGCTGTTCTGCGTATCCTGGTAGCGATACCGGGGACAGGGCCGGGTGCCAGGCGTGACCCGCAGCGCCCGGCGCGGTTGGCCTAACCTGCAGCCTCGGAAACTCGAAGTTCCCGAGACTGGTCGGGGAGGTTTGGAGGGGAATACGATTCCCCTCTAAGGGGTGACAGCGGAGCGACGCGAGCCGGCGCAGCGTCGCGGAGCACAAGAGGGGCGAAAGCCCCTATTGGAACTTTGCGACGCTTTGGGAGCTGAGTTCGACAGGAGAAGGCATGCGTTTCGGAAGCGTGGTGGCGGTGCTGGTTGCGGGGCTGATGGGCGGCGCGGCGCCCGCCGCCGAAAAGTCGCTGGTATTGCCGGCGAACATGAAGGCGCTGAATTGCGCGATGCCGGAGAAGGAGAATCGCTTCCTCGGCAGCAACGCCCCAGGACAGCTCTTCCTGCCAAGCGAACCGGTGACCGTGCGGCTGGCGCTGAAGAAGTCCGATGAGCCGCTGGCCATCGAGATTCAAGAGATCACGACGCGCGACCCCGAGCGGAAGATCGCGGGGATGGAGGGCTTCACTGACACCGCCGGCCACGCGCCCCTCATCGGCCTGGAGGGCAAGCCCATCGTCCACAAGCTCAAGGTGGCGTTCGGCGACAAGCCCGAGGCCGAGGTCGAGGTGAGGAAGCTCCCCGTGCCCGAGCGGCTGGGCACCTACGCCCTTATCCTGCTGCGGGGCAAGGGGCGCCAGTTCCTCGGCACCGTGGCCCGCGTGGCCAAGCCGAAGGCGGGCGGCAACCTGGAGAACACGCCCGTCTTTGGCGAAGCGGGTTTCCTCGACAGGCCCGAGCGCTTCGCCGACCGCGCCGCGGCCTATCAGAGGATGGGCGTCCACGGACTCCGACTCGAGATAGGTTGGAACGAGCGCAAGGACGGCACGTACGACTGGGACCGCCTCGACAAGTATTTCGCGGCGCTCGAATCGGGCGGCATTCAGGTGATGATCACCCTCGGCGCACACCCCCAGTGGGCCTGGCCATTCAGCCCGATGCAAACGCCCGCCAACGTGAGGCCGGGCTGGGACGGCAATCCCTACTGGGGCCAGTGCGACTGGCTTTGCGACCCGAAGCTGTATCCGCGCTACGGCAAGTGGATCCGCGCCTTCTGCGAGCGCTACTGGCGCGGCGGCAAGGGCGCGCTCTGGGGCATTGACAACTTCAACGAGCCCTGGGAAGGCGGCGGCATCAGCGGCTGGGCACGCGACTGCGTCCAATACCGCGCCATCCAGAAGCTCATCGCCGAAAACGCCTACGCCGTGGACCGCCGCATCAAGATGTGCGCCGCATCCTCAATCATGAACACCGAGGACAAGTTCTACTCCGACGGCTCGCGGGAGTTCGACCAGTTCGTGGACGTGTTCACCGACCACTACGTCGTGCCCTCGATGTGCTACGGCCCGATGGTGGCGAAGGCGCGCGGAAAGGAATCGGTGGAGACCGAGACGTGGTTCGTCAATAGCGAATACCTCCTGCCTCAGGGAATGTGCCAGTTCATGGCCGCCGGGCAGCTTCGCCTGTCGCCCTGGCACCAGCGGGTGCTCTATGATGGCGTGCCGGGCGTGGAGGACCAGTACCACGTGCCCACGCCCGTGTGCGCGGCGACGGCAGCCTTCAACGCCTTCGTCACCGGCAAGCGTTTTGAGAAAATCGTCTTCCGCGACCACCTGCCCTGGGTCTTCCAGTTCGGCAAGGACGACGACCCCGAGGCCCTGCTGGTGGTGTTCGGGCAACTCATGAGCATCGGCGGCAACGACCCGCGCGAGCGGGTGTGGTGGCAAGTGGACTCCGTGCCCGGCGGCACGATGACGGTCCGCAACCGAGATAGGCTGCTCCGCTTCTTCGACCTCGCGGGCAACCCCCTCTACGAGCGCCAGCGCGAGGTGAAGCTCCCGATGAGCATCTTCCCCACCTACATCACGTGCGCGAAAGGCCCCAAGGCCGCCGCCGCACGCCTCAAGGAGGCTCTCATCGAGGGCAAGCGGCCGGTCGAAATCCTGCCCCGCGACTTCGCAACCCGAGTCGGCCACGGCGCCAAGCTCACAGTTGGCCTCCACAACTGCCTCAACCGCGCCATCACCGGCACCCTTGCCGTCAAGGCCCCCGAAGGCATCGCCCTCAAGGCCGCGGCGCAGAAGGCCACCATCGCGGCGGGTGAGACGAAGCTCCTTGACTTCGAGCTGGCCTCGGCCGCGCCAAACCCCCTCAACGCCTACCCCTTTGCCTTTGCCTTCACCAGCGACGCCGGCAACGCCGAGTGGCAGGAGACCCTCAACGCCGCCATCGCGCCCAAAGGCACGAAGACCGTTGACGGCAACCTGGACGACTGGAAGGACATGCCCGGCGTGACCGTTGTGGCCAAGACCGAGAAGGCCGAGATCACCGAACTCCTCCGCCGCCCCTGGCTGGAACTGCGGGACAAGGCGCCCGACGGCTCGTTCGCCGAGTTCAAGCTCGCCTGGGACGAGCGCTTCCTCTACCTCGCAGCCCGCGTGAACGACCCGACGCCCCAGGCCGACGCCCCCTCCTTCGCCGCCCGCAATGAAGACGACTTCTTCCACACCGCCGCGAGCAACCAGCGCGAGCCCTACAAGAAGTTCCTCGACAAATACCCCGGCCGCTCCTTCGCCGAGGTCCCCTTCGTCTACGCCCGAAGCCCCGAGGCCTTCATCCCCTTCCGCCGCGACCGCCTGCACGTGGCCCTCGACGTGACGGATGATTGGCACGACCTGGCCCCCACGACCGACCGCGTGCCCTACGGCTTCCACGCCGTGCCCGACACCGATTACGAGTATTCGCTCTATCTGTGTGCCGACGGCAAGAGCGAACTGTGGCGGCACCTCGCCCCTGGCGTCCCGCGCATCCATGACTTCCCCCGCCAGCCGCGCGGCAAGCCCACCACCGGCGCCGTCGCCGGCGCCCAGCACGCCGTCAAGCTCGACGGCAAGGTCTACACCTATGAGCTGGCGATTCCGCGCGAGGAGCTTGCCACCCTCAAGCTCGCCCCCGGCGCCACGTTTGGCCTCATGCTTCGGGCCGGCAACAACAAAGGCCCCCACGTAGACTTCGGCGCCGACAAGGCCGTCACCAAGCTCAACGGCCTCACCCTCCACCCCTACTGGGAGCGCTCCTCCAACTGCGCCGTCCGCTGGACGCTGACAGAGTAGCCGGGGCACCTTCACTTGCCATACGCGCGGGGCCGGAGTATGCTCATAGGCGTCAGGAGGCAAGGCCATGGCGCAAGCGACGCTGTTCGAACTCCTCACTGCTGGTCTAGAGGCGACGATTCGGGACATGAATCCGTGGTGGCGCGGGGAGCGCCTCTTCGGGCTGCCGCCGGTGCGCCGCTGGGCGTTCGGGCCGCTGCGCGAGAACCTCAAGGCCGGCATGACGGCGGCCACCGTGCTCCGCGGGCCACGCCAGGTCGGCAAGACCACGCTTCTCAACCAGGTCATCCACGCTCTGCTGGATGAAGGGGTCGCGCCTCACCGAATCTTCAAGATACAGTTTGACGAACTCCCCGAGCTCAAGAAGCTCCCAGAGCCCATCCTCGAGCTGAGCCGCTGGTACGCCCAGAATGTCCTCGGAAGAAG
>Ga0194112_10001770_pt1 | contig 31494 bp, 30 predicted proteins | sample TA2MahC400mmetaG_FD_146191 | JGI IMG/M metagenome (GOLD analysis project Ga0194112, IMG submission 146191) | Freshwater microbial communities from Lake Tanganyika, Tanzania - TA2015016 Mahale Deep Cast 400m | ecosystem: Environmental > Aquatic > Freshwater > Lake | place: Tanzania: Lake... | reverse complement strand
CACAGGGAATCTTGGGATTGAAGCCCTGAGCCGAGGGGCAAAGAGAGCCTTTTTTGTTGAGAAAGGGAGACAAGCCTTGCGAATCATACAGAGAAATCTTTTACGATGCGGTTTTGAAGGAAGATCTGAAATTATTCCAAAAGATGTGAATCGAGCGATCGGGATTCTTAGAGAGAGAGGAGAATCCTTTGACATGATCTTGATGGACCCTCCTTATGAGAAAGGATTGATTCAAAAAACCTTGACAAAACTTAGTTGTCACAGGATTTACCATGAAGATTCGGTCCTGGTGATCGAACATGATCGTCGGGAACCTCTCCCAGAGATCATAAAGGGATGGAATCTCATTCGCCAAAGGAAGGTTGGTGATACTTTAATTTCATTCTTAACGCCTTCAGGATAGGAGTTCATTGGCCAAGAATGAGATGGGATCTTGATATAAAGGGAGATTGATAAAATTCCAATAACCAAATCCCAAATTCCAAATAAGTTCCAATTACCAATACCAAAACATTCTCAGTCTTTGAAATTTGGTCATTGGTGATTATTTGATTATTGGCCTGCCTGCGCGAAGCCGCTTCGGCGAAGGCAGGTGCTTCGAATTTGGTTATTTTTAAAGCAGTATTAATATGACTCAAAAGAAGAAAGGAGAAAATAACGAAATGGGAAAAGTAGCCATTTATCCGGGTTCCTTTGATCCCCTCACCTATGGCCATATCGATATCGTCGAAAGGGCTCTTGAGATCTTTGATAAGGTGATCGTCGCCATTGCATATGATGCAGAAAAAAAGCCCCTCTTTACTGTTGAGGAACGACTTGAGATGGTGAAGATCATCTTCAAGGAGAGCCCGAATGTCATCGTAGATAGTTTCAAGGGACTTCTCGTTAACTATGTAGAAAAGACCAATGCAAAAGTGATTCTAAGGGGCCTTCGCGCTACTTCGGACTTCGAGTATGAGTTTCATATGGCCTCCATGAATCGGAGTTTAAATACCCATCTCGATACTCTTTTCATGATGACCAGCAAGGACTACTTCTTCGTCTCTTCCAGAACGATCAAGGAAGTGGCCAAATTGGGGGGAGCAGTGGAAGGGTTGGTCCCTGACCTCATTGCAAGACGTCTGAAGGAGAAGTTCAAGCTTCCAGTGGGCAAAAAAAAACTGATCGGCTGGGACGATTGAAGGATGAAATGAAGCAATTGATTCTCTGCGACTTCGATGGAACGATCAGCACCCAGGATATGGGGTATGCCTTGGTCAATCGATTCTCCCAGGGAGATTGGGAGGCGATCGATCGGGATTTCTGTGAGGGAAAGATTGGCTCAAAAGATGCTTACTCTCAAATCGCCAAAATCCTCAAAGGAGACGAACAGGAGATCCTCAATTTTGTCAACGAGCATTCGAACATCGACCCTTATTTCACCTCTTTTCACCAATATTGCCGTGGGATAGATATCGATGTCAAAATCGTCAGCGATGGTCTCGATTCCTATATTAAGAAGGTTTTAAAAATCCACCACCTCTCAGAAATCCCTTTTTACGCCAACTGTACCCACTTTCTTGGAGGAAATAGAGTAAACATCTCCTTCCCTTACGCCAATGAGGAATGTGGACTCTGCGGAACTTGCAAAAGGAAGCTCATCCAAGTCCACCGGAAAGAATATGATTCGATCCTTTTCGTCGGAAATGGCCTCTCTGACAGGTGTGCCGCTCAGGAAGCGGATTTCGCCTTCGCCAAGGATTCCCTCTACACTTACTGCATCGATCAGGATATCACCTGTCATTACTTTCAGGACTTTCATGATATCCTCGCTGATTTGAAAAAACAGATCAAGGGGATCGTCTTCGATCTGGACGGAACCCTCATCGAGGCCTATGAAGCGATCTATTTAGGTTTGAAAGAGGCCTTTAAAGATTTTGGAAGGGAGATCTTTCCTCCAAGCGATCTAAAGAAATATCTGAAAGCCGATTTAGAAACAACACTTATCCAGTTCTTCTCTCCGGAGGAAGTTCCGAAAGCGGTCCCCATTATGAAGAAAAAGTATTCGGAAGTCTACCTTGATAAAACTCATTTTTTGGATGGTGCAAAAGAGGTTCTGGAGGCGCTTTATTCTAAAGGTATGCTCCTGGGAATCGCCTCCAATAAATTCGGTCGTTTTTCAAGAGAAGCGCTTACTCATTTAAGGGTGGCAGACTATTTTAAATCAGTAATCGGCGCTGGAGATGTCCCACGCAATAAACCCTTCCCAGATATGATTCAAGCTACCTTGAAGGAAATGGATCTTTCACCGGAGGAGGTGGTGTTTGTAGGGGATACCCTCACTGACATTGAGACAGGCAAACAGGCCGATGTTGATGTCTACGTCCTTCCCACTGGATTGCACTCTAAATTAGAACTGTCACAGGGAAAACCAAAACGAATATTGAAAAATCTTGAAGAGCTAATGTATATTTCCCCTCACCCCCTCCTCGGTTGCGAGTCGTACCGACCATTCCCCTCTGGGGTGAGGGGCTAAAGGGTTAACCCTCCTTCTTCTCTTCATCCTCCTGCTTTTTAAGAAAAGCTTGTATGTAGACCACTTTATCGTCTTTAGATTCTTCCTCCTTTCTCGAAGGAGGAACTCTCTCAGACCTTCTATAGACCTCTTCTAATTTACTGATGACTTCCTGTAGTTTTGGATCCTGTTTCACTAAATCGTTGACCTGCTGATCAAAATATTCACTGGCCCTTTCGAGCTCAGAGAGGTCGATCTCCATCTCTGTCAAATCAATCAGGCTTTTAAGAACCGAAAAGACCACCTTCACATTCCTCGTCTGCAGATATTGGGGGGCATGGCCCCAGAGGCTTATCGCTTTCAAACCCCTCTTCTTTGAAGCTTCCAGAATGAAGGTATGAATGCTAATGGGGCCTGTGTATTCGGTCAATCCCAGTCCAATCTGGAGCACCTTCTCCCTCAAATCTTCGTGATTAAAAAGTGCGCTCACCATCGGTGGATAGGTGTGGGGGATATAGTCATATGTGCCACCGATAGTAAAGACCTGAGAAATGTCAAACTTCTCTGCCAGATCAAGAAGGAGATCGGCAAAGATATTCCAACGGAAATGGGGTTCAATCCCGTAGAAGAGGATGAGGTCATGGGAAAGAACGTTCTTTGAATAATAAAGATGATTGCCTGGAAATTTCAATTCCAGCAACCTTCCCTCCTTGATGATCGCCACCGGCCGCAGAGAAGACATCTGATAAAAACCCTCCGTCGGTATGGAGGCAAATTTTTTTGCCTTTAAATTTTCAACCAAGTGTTGGAGGGCAAAAGATGAAACCTCGGCCGCATTGGGCCATCCTTCAAATCCGATGATCAAATACGGTTTATAAAGATTCGGTTTTTCGAGGTAAATAATCTCTTCCATTCTTATCCTTCAAAAAAATCATATCTTGTATCTCCTCCCTTGTCAACCAACATAATGAGACTGTGTCGTAAATCATTTTATGGTTCGAAAAGCCTGTCCTGAGCGAACCGTTCATCCTTCGAGAGCCTCAGGATGAACGGTAAGTCGAAGGCCTCACCACGAACGGACCATATTGAATTAAACATCGATTAATTAGCCGTTCGTCCTGAGCCGTGAGCCTGTCGAACAGTCGAAGGGCGAATGGCTAATTATGACAAAGCCCCGATGGGATGAGGGGAGGGAGGGGCTTGCCCACTATCCGCTCGTAGGCCTCGAGATATTTTCTGCGCGTCTTCTGAATAATTTCCTCAGGCAACTCGGGGGCTGGAGGAGTCTTGTTCCAACGGATGGAGAGAAGGTAGTCTCTCAAGAATTGTTTGTCAAAACTCTTTTGAGAACCACCCGGCCTGTAATCATCCTTGGGCCAGAATCTTGATGAATCCGGAGTGAGGAGCTCATCGATCAAGAGGAGCTTCCCATCCTTGATCCCAAACTCCATTTTTGTATCAGAGATGAGGATTCCCCTCTTCTCTGCAAAGCCGATTGCCATCTTATAAATAGCCAAAGAAAGGGATTTCAATTGTTGAGCCAGTTGCTTTCCTACAATCTTTTCAACTTTCTCAAAAGTAATATTTTCATCATGGAGGCCTATCTCAGCTTTGGTGGCAGGGGTAAAGATGGGCTCTTCCAATCTTGAAGACTCCACCAATCCTTTGGGAAGTGGAATACCACAGACCTCGCCTCTCTCCTTATATTCCTCCCATCCTGATCCAGAGAGATACCCTCTGACCACACATTCAATGGGAAGAGGTTCTGCCTTCACAACCAACATAGTGCGATTTCTCATCATCCCTTGATAAGCTCGACACTCTTCAGGGAAATCGTCCACCTCCGTAGAGATGACATGATTGGGGATGATCCCTTTTGTCAGGTCGAACCAGAATTTGGAGAGTTGAGTGAGCACCCTTCCCTTATCCGGTATCGGATTTGGCATGACCACATCGAAGGCTGAGATTCTATCCGTGGCAATGATCAGAAGTTGATCGCCGAGATCATAAATATCTCTGACTTTCCCCCTTGCCTTCAACTTCAAGGATTTGAACTCCGTCACTGATACAACATTGGATGCCACTGCTCCCCTCCATGTAAGATTAATGGTTTTTAGACCCTGAAATACCCTGAATCAAGTTCAGGGCAGGGTGACAAAATAGCATTAAAACACAGTCTCTCAATAAGGAAAGATAATGAGGTGCCTTCCTATTTCTCACCTCTCAAATAATCACCTAAGAGTTCCCGGCTGTGCTCATCATCATGACAATAAAGACAGAGATTTTCCCAATTCGACCCATCAGGAGGATTATTCTTAGGATTTCCATCTTTATGGTGTACGGTCAGTTGGTGCCTGTCTTTGTCATCAAACTCTCTACCACACTTAGCGCAGATTAGGCCATGGATCTTTAGCGAACGTTCTCTGTAATCAAGACCTGGGCGTTTTTCTTTTTTCAATTCCTTTACAATCTCATCGATCAATTTATCGGTTTTTGGCTTTTTAACTCGTGGATATCTTCCATAGTCACTGTTTTTCATTTTATTGTCCCATCAGAATTTGAAGAAGAAACGATTTCTGATCCGCACAGCCATTAATCTTCCCAAATATTGGATGGCAGCTGCCCTATTTGATTCACTGATGAGTGCATTATATGAAGTCCGATAGGCTCTGCTTTCAGATAGGTCTTTTTCTACCCAGATGATCTCTCCACTTCTCTTTCTCAAGGTCAAGTCCACCACTACGGAGGCTTGATATTCCAGGGCGATACCGGATCGATCGTAAGAAACGGGGTAGATTTGGAATGCCTTTATGATCCCTTCCAAGATGGAATCTGTCTCATTTCGACCCACCACCTTAACCCTCTGGTCCTGGATAAACTCTCTTAAAAAACCTTGGGTAAGTGGGACTTCAATTCCGGACTCAAAAGTCTGATTCATAAAGGTAGGGACGGCAATGGAAGTCAGACCAGAGGGAACATGTGTCTCTTTCCCAACCATCTGATAACCACATCCCCAAAAAAGGAAAAGGGATAAAAAGGTTACGGTGACGATACCCGTATGCTTTATAAGTAATTTCATCGATCTTTCCTCATCATTCTCTGACGCTTGACGATACGGGCTTCTTTACCCTAACCAATAAACAAAAGCCCTTTAATATATTAACAAACGATGTTTACAAGTTTTTGAGGGACAAGGATCACCCTTTTAATCTCCTTTCCTTCGATCAGCTTCTTTATCCTATCGCTCCTTAATGCCCAGGTCTTGATCTCTTCCTCCCCGTAATATGCCGGCACCATGATACGGTCCCTCAGCCTTCCATTTACCTGGATGACGATCAGGATCTCATCTTCCAGAACAGCCTTTCTATCATAATCCGGCCACGGCCTTTTGATGGTAGACTCCCTATTTCCCAAAGCCTCCCAGAGCTCCTCTGCAAAGTGAGGGACAAAGGGTGAGAGTAACACGACGGCCGTTTCGATTGCCTCACGCATCACCCTCCGGGAGGTTTCGTCCTCCCAATCCTTGATCTCTGAAGTATAGATCTCATTTACTAACTCCATGACGGCACTGATGGCGGTGTTGAAATGAAATCGTTCGATATCGTCTGTCACCTTTTTGATGGTTTTATGGGTCTTCTGTCGAAGCAGTTTCCGCTCTCCTTCGAGGACTGAATCAAACGGAAGAGGTGACACATATTGGATACGAGGAGATTGTTCACAAACGAGCCTCCAAACACGGCTGAGGAAACGGAAAGACCCTTCCACCCCTTGGTCGCTCCAATCCAGATCCTTCTCAGGTGGAGAGGCGAATAGACAAAACATCCTCGCTGTATCCGCACCATATTTTTCAATCAAGTATTCAGGATCAACCACATTCTTCTTGGACTTGGACATCTTCTCAAGCCTTCCGACAGATATCTGGCCGCCACACTTTCGGCAATGAAATCCCTCTCCCTTCCTCTCCACCTCTTCAGGAAAGAGATAGCCGTCTTTTGGACACTCGTACACCTCTTTGCAAACCATCCCTTGGGTGAGGAGATTGGTAAAAGGCTCTTCGACTTTCACCAGTCCCATCTCTTTTAGCACCCGGGTGAAAAAGCGGGAATAGAGAAGGTGAAGGATGGCATGTTCGATTCCTCCGATGTATTGATCGACAGGCATCCAGTAATCCACTCTCTCTTTGTCCAAAGGCCCTTCATGGAAGTCAGGACATGCAAACCGATCAAAATACCAGGAGGATTCGACGAAGGTATCCATCGTGTCCGTTTCCCTCCGCCCCGGCCCACCACATTTTGGACACACAGCCTCTACAAACTCTCTCATCCCTGCGAGAGGGGATTCACCCATTCCAGTGACCTCCACATTGAATGGGAGGACGACAGGAATATCCTTTATGGGAACGGGAACTGTTCCACAACGATCACAGTAGATGATGGGGATCGGTGCTCCCCAATAACGTTGTCTGGAAATACCCCAGTCTCTAATTCTATAACTGACCCTCTCCCCACCGATCCCTTTCTCCTCTAAATATTTTGCAATGGCTTCTCTTGCTCGAACGCTATCCATTCCGTTAAACTGACCGGAGTTGACCAAGAGACCTTCTCCCTCATAAGCCTCTGTCATGGTCTCAGCCTCTAAGTTTCGATCCTCCGGTTGGATGACAACGATTAAGGGAAGCTCATATTTCTTAGCAAATTCGAAGTCCCTCTGGTCGTGGGTGGGCACAGCCATCACCGCACCTGTCCCATATTCTATTAATACAAAATTGGCAACGAAGATGGGCATTCTGGATTTTTTCATCGGATTCAGACAATAGGCACCCGTGAAAATACCCTCCTTTTCTGTCGTCGGAGCAGTCCTTTTCATCCAATCCTGTCGCTTCATCTTTTCTACAAAATCCCTTACATCCTCTTCTTGAGGAGTACCTTTTGATAGCTTTAAGACGAGAGGATGCTCAGGGGCAAGGCTCATGAAGGTGGCACCAAAAACTGTATCCTGCCTGGTAGTAAAAACTTTAATCACCTCCTGCGAATTCTCCAGGGGGAAATGGATCTCTGCACCCATCGACTTTCCGATCCAGTTTCGCTGCATGGTGAGGACCCGTTCGGGCCAGCCGGGAAGTTTATCGCACCACGAAAGGAGCTCCTCTGCATAATCGGTGATTTTAAAGAACCATTGATCCAGCTCCTTCTGGGTCACGCCTGGATCATCAGCATGGCCTCGCCAGCATGTCCCATCACCCATCACCTGCTCATTCGCCAGCACAGTCTTGCAGATCTCGCACCAATTGACAGTGGACCGCTTCCTATAGGCCAATCCCTTCTCATACATCTTCAGAAAGAAAAGTTGCTCCCACTTGTAGTAGGAAACATCGCAGGTGGCAAATTCTCGATCCCAGTCATAGCTGAACCCCATTCGCTTCAATTGGTTCTTCATATATTCAATATTCTCATAAGTCCATTTGGTGGGATGGACACCATGTTCAATGGCTGCATTTTCAGCAGGCATGCCAAATGCATCCCAGGCCATAGGATGAAGAACATTAAAGCCCTTCATCTTCTTATATCGGGCAACCACATCGCCAATGGAATAATTCCGGACATGGCCCATATGGATTTTGCCTGATGGATAGGGGAACATCTCAAGAACATAATACTTTTCTTTATTCTGATCCTCTGTCACCTTAAAGAGTTTTTCACTTTCCCAGACCTTCTGCCATTTCTCCTCGATCTCTTTCGGATTGTATCGCTGATTCATTTTCTATCCCGCCGTTCTCTATATGAAGTGATCCTTTGTTCATCGTTCATCGTTCATCGTTCATCGTTCATCGTTCATTGTTCATCGTTTCTAATTCATCCTCTCATCATCCTCCTAATTCGAAGCCTTAAGGCATTCAATCGGATAAATCCCTCTGCATCCTTTTGATTATAAACCGTGTCCTTCTCAAAAGTTGCAAATGCCCCATGGTAGAGAGATTTTTCTGACTTCCGGCCGACCACCGTGCAATTTCCTTTATAAAGTTTCAGGCGAACAGTTCCTGTCACCTCCTTTTGCATCTCATCAATGGCCTTCTTCAAAACCTCCATCTCAGGTGAAAACCAATAGCCATAATAGATCAGTTCCGATATCTTTGGGATCAGACTATCTCGGAAATGCATGACCTCTCTGTCCATGGTGATCGACTCGATCGCCCGATGTGCGATGTGTAGGATCGTCCCACCTGGAGTTTCATAAACCCCCCTTGATTTCATCCCTACATAACGATTCTCCACCATATCGACGCGTCCAATTCCGTTCTGACCTCCCAGTTCATTTAGATAAGATAAAAGGGTTGCAGGAGAGAGAGCTTTGCCGTCGACCCTTTTAGGAATCCCATCTTCAAAATCGATCTCCACTACTGTGGGCCGGTCAGGGGCTTTTTCAGGAGAAAAGGAGAGCATAAACATATCCTCCGGCGGTTCGGACCAGGGGTCTTCAAGGATCCCTCCCTCGAAACTGATGTGGAGAAGGTTTCGGTCAGAGGAGTAAGGTTTCTCTTTCGTCACAGGAATGGGAATCCCACTGTTGCGGGCATAAGTGATCAACTCTTCCCGGGATTTAAATTGCCACTGTCTCCAGGGAGAGATCACGTGAATATAAGGATTGAGGGCATAGTATGTCAGTTCGAACCGAACCTGATCATTGCCCTTCCCGGTGGCTCCATGGGCGACGGCATCGGCCCCCTCCAACTGGGCGATCTCTACCTGCCTCTTGGCAATCAGTGGTCTGGCAATCGAAGTCCCGAGGAGATAAGTCCCTTCATAGATGGCGTTGGCCTTTAAGGCGGTGAAGACATAATCCTGCACAAACTCCTCTCGCAGATCCTCAATATAGACCTTGCTTGCGCCTGTGGAGATGGCCTTTTCCTCTAAGTGATCCAATTCTTCTGCCTGTCCAATATCGGCAGTGAAGGTGATCACTTCACATCCAAATTCATTCTTCAACCACTTCAGAATCACTGAGGTATCAAGGCCTCCGGAATAGGCCAAGACCACCTTTTTGACTTCACCTTGCATGGAACCCTCCCTCTTAAATGAGTCAATGGTCAATGGTCATTGGTCAATTGTCAATTGTCATTGTTCATTGGTCACTGACCATTGATAATTGATCATTGTTTATTTTATTAAAAATATTTTCCAATGCCTCCACCACCTGATCAATTTCCTCTTTGGTAATGATGAGTGGTGGGAGGAAACGAAGTACATTACCCATGGTACAATTTATGAGAAACCCCTTCTGCATCATTTCCTTCACAATGGGGCCTCCATCCATTTTCAACTCCATGCCAAGGATCAACCCTTTCCCGCGAACCTCTTGAACGAAGGGAAATTTTTTCTTAACCTCCTCGAGCCTGGAAAGAAAATAGCTCCCTACTCTTTGGCAGTTTTCCAACATCCCTTCCTCCAAGATGGCTCTCAAGGCTGCAACCCCTGCAGCCGTGGCTAATGGATTTCCTCCAAAGGTCGAGGCATGATCCCCTGGCTCAAAACTTTCAGCGATCCCTTTCTTAATCAACAGGGCCCCGATGGGAACCCCTCCTGCTAATGATTTTGCAAGTGTGAGCATATCGGGTTCGACACCTTCATGTTCATAGGCAAAAAGCTTTCCTGTCCGGCCCATCCCTACCTGAACCTCGTCAAAGATGAGGAGGAGCCCTTTCTCATCACATATCTCGCGCAAGGCCTTGAGATACCCTTCCGTAGGGCAGTTCACCCCTCCCTCCCCTTGAATGGGTTCCACCAGGACGGCACAGGTTTTTGAATCGACGGCATTCCTCAAAGCCTCTGGATCATTGAAGGGGATATACTTGAACCCAGGCATTAGAGGGGAATAACCCTTGTGAAATTTCTTCTGTGCCGTTGCTGTCAATGTAGCAAGTGTCCTCCCATGGAAAGAACGTTCCATGGTAATGATCTCATAGCGATCCCCATCCATCTTCTCCTTTGCATACTTCCGGGCCAATTTCATCGCTCCTTCGTTGGCCTCAGCTCCACTATTACAGAAAAAGACTTTATCGGCAAAAGAGTGCTGACACAGAAGGGAGGCTAACTGGATCTGCGGTTCGATATAATAGAAATTTGAGACGTGGATCAGCCTCTCCGCCTGATCTTGAATGACCTTGACAACTCTGGGATGACAGTGTCCTAAATTACAAACCGCAAGGCCTGATACAAAATCCAGATATTCTTTACCATCCATGTCCCAAACCCGTGTCCCTTTCCCTCTGGTCAAAAGAATGGGATAACGGGCGTAGGTATGAGCAACATATTTTTCTGACAACATCATCCATGTCTGAGAATCCATTAGCACACCGAATAATTAAAATGCCAAATGCCAAAGTTCAAATGTCAAATCAAGCCCAAATTTCAAATACCAAAAATATTTTGGGTTTTGCACTTTGACATTCATTTGACATTTGGATTTTGAAATTTGAACTTTAATATCATCAAAATTATTTTGTGATCTGCGTTCCTATCCCCACATCAGTAAAAATTTCTAAGAGGATAGCATGTTCCAGTCTTCCATCAATGATGTGGGTTTTTTTCACCCCTTCCTCCAAAGCATCGAGGCAGCAGTTTACCTTTGGAATCATACCAGAGGAGATGACTTTTTGTGTGATCAATTGTCTTGCCTGCTTGGCACTGAGGGTCGGGATCAAACGTCCCTTCTCATCTTTCACCCCCTCTACATCGGTCAATAAAATCAGCTTTTCAGCCTTCAATGCAGAGGCCACCTTCCCCCCCACCAAATCGGCATTGATATTATAGGTCTCACCCTCTTCTCCCACACCAATCGGTGAAATCACTGGGATGAAATTCTCTTTTTCCAATGCCCCTATGACCTCAGGATTGATCGCCTTCACTTCCCCCACCATTCCAATGTCGATGGTCTCAGGGGACAGATCTTTACCTCGGCTTTTAGTTAATTTCAATTTCTTAGCGACAATGAGTCTTCCATCCTTTCCGCTTAAACCGACCGCCTTCCCCCCCTGTTGGTTGATCAGGGAAACAATCTCCTTATTCACCTTTCCGACGAGTACCATCTCCACCACATCCATCGTCTCTCCGTCGGTGACCCGCATCCCTTCTATGAATTGGGATTCCTTTCCTATCTTGTTTAACATTTCACCAATCTGAGGACCTCCACCATGGACAACGACAGGGTTGAGTCCAATATATTTCAGGAGGACGATATCGAGAGCGAAACTCCGTTTCAACCCCTCTTCTTCCATTGCGCTTCCGCCATATTTGACCACAATGGTCTTGTCATAAAATCGCCGAATATAAGGAAGAGCCTCTACTAATACCTTTGCCTTATCGATCGGGTTCTCCATCGTTTCGTCCCTCGTTCCTCGTCAATCGTGACTCTAAAAGCATCCGTAAAACGGACACGAACCACGAATCACGTGACACGTCTTTATAAAATATATCGACTCAGGTCTTCATCCTCTACAAAATCTTTTAATTTTTCCTTAACGTATTTGGCATTGATCACCATACCCTTTCCAGCCATTTCAGGTCCATTAAACGAAATCTCGTCAAGCAATCTTTCCATAATGGTGTAAAGTCGTCTCGCCCCAATGTTCTCTGTTCTCTCATTGATCAAGGCTGCCATCTCGGCAATCTCCGCAATGGCATCTTCTTTGAATTCTAACTTCACAGATTCTGTATCCATCAGGGCAGTATATTGTTTGATCAGAGCGTTCTCAGGCTCTGTGAGGATTCGAATCAAATCGTCTTTTCCTAAGGAATCCAGTTCAACTCGAATCGGGAATCGCCCTTGAAGTTCAGGTATGAGATCAGAGGGTTTTGAAACATGAAATGCCCCGGCCGCGATGAAGAGAATATGGTCTGTCTTCACCATTCCATATTTCGTCGTCACTGTCGTCCCTTCCACAATAGGTAGTAGATCTCTTTGAACCCCTTCTCTTGAGACATCCGGACCAAAGGTCGTCTCCCTTCCGGCGATCTTATCAATCTCATCAAGGAAGATGATCCCGGACTGTTCTACCCGCACAGTAGCCTGTTTGATCACGGAATCTATATCGATCAACTTTTGAGCCTCTTCCTGGGATAGAACTTGGAGCGCTTCCGGGATCTTCACCTTTCTCTGTTTTCTCTTCTTCGGAAAGAGGCTCCCAAACATCTCTTTAATGTTGATATCCATCTCTTCCATTCCAGAGGCAGTGAAGATCTCCACGATGGGAAGATTCCGATCCATCACCTCTACCTCCACATACTTTTCATTCAATTTCCCTGTCCTCAGCAACCTTCGGAGTTTTTCACGAGTGGCCTTTTGATTTTCACCTTCTTTATCGGCGCCTTTTCCAGATGGAGGGAGGAGTAAGTCCAAGAGCCTCTCTTCAGCCATTTCCTCTGCCTTCTGTTGAACCTTATGGGATTCCTCTGCCTTTATCATGTTGACGGCCAGATCGGTGAGATCCCGAATCATCGACTCCACATCCCTGCCTACATAACCCACCTCTGTAAATTTCGAAGCCTCAACCTTCAGAAAAGGGGCTTGGGCCAATTTGGCCAACCTCCGAGCGATCTCTGTTTTTCCGACTCCAGTGGGGCCGATCATAATGATGTTCTTGGGCGCGATTTCGTCCCGGAGAGGTTCAGGAATCTGCTGACGTCTCCAGCGATTTCTCAATGCAATGGCGACGGATCGCTTGGCATCCTTCTGCCCAATAATATATTTGTCTAACTCGGAAACGATCTCACGGGGTGTAAAAGTTCTTATCATAACTCCTCTACTATAATCCTATCATTGGTATAGATGCAGATATAAGCGGCTATTTTCATTGCCTCCTCAGCAATCGCCCTGGCATCTAAGTTTGAATGCTTAGTCAAGGCTTTGGCTGCAGCATGGGCATAAGGACCCCCACTCCCAATAGCAGTGATACCGTTGTCAGGTTCGATGACATCTCCATTTCCAGAGATGATCAGAGAGTGTTCTGAGTCAGCCACGATGAGCAAGGCCTCCAGTCTCCGGAGGACCCGATCCGTCCTCCATTCCTTGGCCAGCTCGACCGCTGCCCTGAGGAGGTTCCCATTATATTGTTCCAACTTCTCTTCAAATTTGGCAAAAAGGGTAAACGCATCTGCCGTCGCACCTGCGAAACCAGCAAGAACCTTATCGTGATATATCTTCCGAACTTTTTTTGCGGTATGCTTCATGATAGTCTGTTCATGGGTCACCTGTCCATCCCCTGCCATCACCACCTTCCCTTTATATCGAACAGATAAAATCGTAGTATTTTTTATCGAATGCATCTCTTCACTCCTCATCTCTCCCCTCACCCCCATCCCTCTCCCCTATGGGGAGAGGGGAAGGGTGAGGGGACATGTTTTTGAAACTGCGGGGATGAGCTTTATCATAGACCTCCATCAATTTACCTGGACTGAGGTGAATATAACGTTGTGTGGTTGAAAGGCTTGCATGCCCCAACATCTCTTGGATCTCTCGAATATCAGCGCCTGCATCTAAGAGGTGAGTGGCAAAGCTATGACGAAGGCTATGAGGACTGATCTTCCGAAAAATACTTGAACTCTTTGTATATTTCTTAATCAACCTTCCTATACTCCGCGCAGATAGTCTGCCGCCCCTTCTGTTAATAAAAAGGGGATCCTCACCTTCCAGCTCTCCTCGTCCTTCTATGTAAGCCTTCAAGGCCTCCACAGCCTTGCTGCCTATGGGAACAATCCTCTCCTTTTTCCCCTTCCCCATCACCCTCACAATACCCAAATCCAAGTCCAATTGATTCGCATTCAACCCTACCAACTCTCCTACCCTTAAACCACTTGAATAGAGAAGCTCTAAGATAGCACAGTCTCTTAATTTCCCATTCGAAGAAGACTTTTTAGGGGAATCCTTGGGAGACTCCATCAGCCGGAAAGCCTCATCTACGGTCAGGGCAGTGGGAAGAGGTTTCTCCACCTTTGGGGTGGAAATATTCTTGATTGGATTGGAACTGACAAGTTTTTCCCTCATCAAATATTTAAAAAAAGAACGAAGTGTAGAAATCTTCCTCACAATGGAGCTCTTCTTATTCTTCCGATGAAGGAAGCTCAAATACCTTCGGATAGCCATCCGATCCACTCTTTTCATCGCCATATCTTCGCCATGGAAGAGATCCTTTACCGAGCTCTTTAAAAAATTCTCAAATTCTTTCAAATCATTTAAATAGCACCGACATGTATGAGGCGAGGCATTCCTCTCCGTAGATAGATAATGGATAAACTGATGGATTAAATCGCGCCTGTTAAAATCAATAGACCCCATTTTGTCCATCCTGATAACGTGTAACTTGTGAATATATTATCAAAAATTAATTTTATAACATAAATCCTAAATTTATCAATAAAATTATTTAGACCGTCATTTAAGAATTAAAAGTGGACAGCTAATCTTCGTAATGTCAGCCCTGATAGCTAATCAGCTGGTATAATGCAATCAAATCCTTAAAAGTCACAGGTCTCCCTCTCCCGCTGGCGGGAGAGGGATGGGGTGAGGGTGGACTCGAAATCTATTCCCCCTCACCTTTATCCTCTCCCCTTGGGGAGAGGAGATTAGAAGATGTCCACTTTTAAAGTTTAAACTGTCCAGTTTTAAATTTTATCTAACATAAAATTATTTAGACTTTTTTTATCGTTGACATTCTTTAAAACTTTTGTATAAACTTTCTAAGTATGAGTCCCATTTTAAAAAAAGGAGGTGATTAGGATGGCGGAGCCAAGGGTAGCGAGGGTAACAGAAGTTATTGCAGGTTCTCCTAAGAGTTTCGATGATGCTGTCAAGATCGGTTTTGCGAGGGCTACTAAGACCTTGAGGGGAATCACCGGACTACGTGTTGTTGAATTTCGTGTGGCAGTGGAGAATTCAAAGATTATCGAATATCGGGTAAGAATGGAAGTTATCTTCGTCCTCGAAACATAATGAGGTAAAATTAAAGGCCCTATTCTCAATCATCGGTCAAATTGATTTTTCTTGAGATAGGGCCTTTCTGTTTCTATTGGTATTGTGAAGTCCCTTATCGTACCATTTCTGTCAAAGGCCTTTTTTTATTACTTCAATTAATTCCTCTTGACTGACGGTTGCTGTTCCCATTTTTCCAACAACAATTCCAGCTGCATAGTTTGCCAATTCTACTGCTTCTCTAATAGAAGCGCCTGCCCCCCAAGCAAGAGCCATCGTCCCGATGACTGTATCCCCTGCGCCTGTTACATCATAAACATCCTTTGCAACGGTTGAAACGTCAAAGGGTTCTCGGTTAGATTTAAGAATGGTCATCCCTTCCTCCCCTCGCGTGATCACCAGAAACTCACATTTCAATCTGTCAAATAGTATTTCTCCAGCCCTTCTTAATGAAGATCGATCTATGATGGGAATCCCAGAGGCCTCACCCGCCTCTTTAATATTTGGGGTGACTACCGTTGCCCCTCTGTAGAGGGAAAAATTTTGCGGTTTTGGATCAACCATAACAAACTTTTTCAATCTCTTTGCTCTATTGATAAAGGTCTCGGTCAATTTTTTGCTCAGCAGACCCTTCCCATAATCGGAGATAATAATTCCATCAAAGTCTAACATTCCTTTTGTTAAAAAATTTGAAAGATGCTCGCGAGTAGAAATCCTTAGGTGATCCGTCGTCTCTCGGTCGATTCGGACCAATTGTTGTTGATAAGGATGGTGGTGGGCAATGACCCTTGTCTTCACCGTCGTCTGCCTTCCTTTTTCGACAAATATCCCCTGGGTATCAATCCCCATCTCGATTAACTTTTTAATGATTTTTTGACCCATCTCATCATCACCCACAACTCCGCAGGGCAATACTTTTCCTCCGAGGGAATGAACGTTATTCACCACATTGGCAGCTCCCCCAAGTATAAAATCTTCTTTCTCTACTACCACGACAGGCACTGGAGCCTCTGGAGAGATCCGCGAAACCTTTCCCCAGAGAAATCGATCCAGCATAATATCCCCGATGACCAAAATCTTTACCTTTGAAAACCTCTTCAATAACTTCTCGAGTCTCTTCGATTTCTCCATTTACACCTCTCCCTATCTCTAAATCCTTCGTCTTTTGAAATATTCAACCGTCTTTTTCAACCCCACCTCTATTTCATCCTTTGGATCATAATTCAAAATTTTTTCCCCTCTCGTGATATCCGCCAGAGAATGCCTGACATCTCCTTTCCGTGGCTCTTGATAGACGGGTGGGATTTTTGAATCAAGAATATCTTGAAGGATATTCAATAATTGGTTCAATGATGTTCTTTTCCCGCAGCCAATATTCATTACCTCCCCATGAGTATGTTCTATGGACATCGCTAAGAGATTTGCCTGAACTACATTCTCAACATAGGTGAAGTCCCGAGATTGTTCCCCATCACCAAATATAATAGGAGGATGGCCTTCCAACAAGGCATTGATAAACCTTGGAATGACTGCGGAGTAAATGGAGTTCGGATCCTGCTTTGGACCGAATATATTAAAATATCTCAGGGAGAGAGACTCAAGGCCATAGATTTGAAAAAAGAGCCGGCAATATTCTTCTCCAATATATTTTTGCAATGCATAGGGCGATTGAGGGTTTGGAGGCATCTCCTCCTTTTTTGGCAAGGTAGGGGTATCGCCATATATGGAAGAGGATGATGCGTAAATCAATCGTCTAACCCCTCTATCCCTGGCTGCGATGAGGACATTTAAAGTCCCTCCCGCATTCACTGAATTGGTAGTCAGAGGATCCTCCACTGACCGCTGGACCGATGGGAGGGCAGCTTCGTGAAATACATATTCTATATCCTCCATCGCTTTTTGACAAAGATGGAGATTACAAATATCTCCATCGATAATCTCGAGGAAAGGATAGGTTTCGCTAAAGGTCAAGTTCTCTCTTTTCCCTGTTGAGAAATTATCGACGACTCGAACCAAATGACCCATTTTGAGCAATGCCTCGGTCAGGTTCGACCCGATAAATCCCGCCCCTCCGGTGACTAAGACCTTTGACATCTTCCCTGCTTCTTTTCCTTTACTTCCCTATCGTTAAACCCCGTTTTTGATAACTTTCGGGAGGGCTATAGCGCCTCTTAAACTCATTAAACTCCAATTCTAAAAGGGCATGCCTTTGTGCAAGTTCTTTATTTCGATCTGTCAATTTCGAAATCACGATCGAGAAATAGAAGACGATGAGGAGGAGAAAGAAAAATGCGATTAAAACCACGGAGGATAGGTAATAAACGCCAGTGACCTGGGTTATAAATTTAGAGAGGAAAAAATTTGGCCATAAACTGAATATCAAGGTGGCGGCTCCTGTAAAAAGCCAGAGGATGGAGTACTCTTCTCGCAACCTCTCCTTTCTTATCAGCTCAAAGGTAATGAAAAGAAGAACAATACTAAGGGCTCCAATAATTAATTGAATTTTGATAAACATTTTCCTCTCCTATTCTAAAAGGGTTCTCTTCTTAAAAAAATCCACAAAAATCGCCAGAAGAACTTTAACCATATAGTAGATGGACCGGATCGTCGTAATGGACGACCCCCCGGCAAACCTCTCGCTCATTTTTACGGGGACTTCGGCTATCTTCAAACCACATTGATGAAGCAAAACCAGGGCTTCAGGCTCAGGGTAATCTTGCGGATAATCAAATGCAAATAATCGAATCGCCTTTTGGTTGGCGGCTCTGAATCCCGATGTAGGATCAGTTATTCTCTGTCTCAAAATCAGTGAAATCACTTTTGAAAAGATAGAAATGCCCATCCTCCTCATCATCGATGACTTAAATTCCGAATCACCGATGAAACGTGAGCCAATGGCCATATCCACTTCTCTCTCTTCCAAAACCCTAATAAGTTTGGGGATCTCTTTCGGATCATGCTGACCATCTCCATCCACCTGAATGGCGATATCATAACCCTTCTCAAGGGCATATTTGTAACCAGCCTGCATTGCTCCCCCAATCCCTAAATTGAAAGGAAGGTCCAAAACAGTGGCACCGGCAGCAAGGGCCTTTTCAGAAGTAAGATCCATCGATCCATCATTCACTACTAAAATATCTCCATGGGGGAGATGGGTCTTAACCTCTAACACCACTTTCACCACCGATTCTTCCTCATTATATGCTGGGATTATCACTAATATTTTTTGTCTATTTTCTATGAAATTCATATTTTTATGTGATCACAAAAATGTTCTAAGGTCCTGTAAGCTCTTCTCGCCCGAACGAGTAAATCTCTTGCTATTTCCTCATTGTTCATTCCTTTACTCGTATTTCAAAAGTCTCCCCTATCTTCAGATCCTTTTTAATCCAGTATTTATGTCCATGGATTTCTTCTTCGATGAAATTTCTTTAAGTGATTTTAATGAATAAACCAGAACAGTAATATCCCGCTCGAAGACCTTGAGAATATCTCTAAGCCTCTTGTTCCAGGTTAGCCAGGTTTCCCTTTCGGAGAGATGATCTGGGATCACAATAAAGAGATCAATATCACTTTTGGGAGAAAAATCTCCTCTAACTATAGAACCACACAAACCGATAGCCTCGATCTCATTAAGTGACTCTCCGCATCCTATAATGGCCTTTTTAATTTCATCCACATTCAACATTATTAATACAAACGCATTAAATCATTATACCACCCCACCCCTCCCCCTCAAGGGGGGAGGGGTGGGGTGGGGGTGATGTCATTTTATTTAATGCGTTTGTATTAGTATTCGTCTCCTAAATCAAAATCCTTTATTTTATACCATATTTCTAAAACAAACTAAAGACTTCCCTTTCCCAAAAATGGATGTCTCTCATTCCTTTCTGTTTAATTGGGCGTGGGCTATTATTGGGAAGATTGATTGATTGCTCAGAGGATAGCCATTTCCTACATTCGTGGGGAAAGAAAGAGATTCAAAAGCCTGTTCTTCAAAATATTGAAGCCAGGTTTTTTGTGCAGTAAGAATGAGTTTTTTTATTGACAAGGCTTTCTCTTTTTCTGATAATTAAAACATATCAGAAGGTTTGTAGGCCCAAAAAGAGAGGCGAAGGTAGAAGTGGGTTATTTAAACAATATTAAAAAATTTAAGGATGCTTTGATCAATAGTGACATCGGCCATCAAATTACAAAGGTGGTTTGGTTTGGTAGTACCCTTAAGAAGAGAGCTCACAAAGATAGTGATGTAGATATTCTCATCATCACGAGGAATGGTGAAGCGATCCGAGACAGAATCGCTGACATTCTGCTTGACTTCCAGATGGGTACAAGGGTTCCCATTGAAATCGTTACTTCCAGCATTGACGAACTTTACCCCCTTACTGACCCTTTTTTAAGAAATGTCCTCACCCATGGGCGGGAGGTCTATTCAATGCCAGAAAAAATTTTGAAAATCTCAGCAGCCAACAATTATTTATCTTTAGCTCAAGAATTTTATGATTCAGCAAGCGACACGATTAAGAGAGGTCACCTCCGGCTGGGCCTTGACGGGGCTTATAATTCGGCAGAACTTGCTGTGAAGGGATTTCTTGCAGTGAAAATAACTGACCTCCCTGGCTCTCACGGAGGGATTGTTCAACGCTTTAACGAGCTTTATATTAAAGCAGGGGCGATCGAGAGAGAAATTGGACGGAGGTTAAATCGCTCTTTGGAATTGAGAAATGCTGCTCGCTATAAACTTACAGCAAAGATTTCTAAAGATGATGCAAACCTTGTGCTCTCCCTTGCGGGCGACCTGATAACCCAGTTAGAAAAGAGACTGAGTAAGTAAATGATACATTTTCTCGATTTACCTAAAAAATACAAAAATAATTGAAAGGGGAATATCCCCTAATTCACATTTTAAGGCCTGACGCTATTTCCAGTTCCTATATTTTTGGAAGTTTGGTTTATAATCTCTCTCATACCAAATTCTTCTTCTTAAATTTCATCAGAATTAAATCCCAACACCTCCAAATAACTTTAGGGTTCGGCTTGATGTTAGCGGCGCTTAGCCAGTTCGGCTACATAACCTTTGTCAAACCGCCAACGCACCAAAGCTTCGTGGCGCTTAGTAAAATACTCAAAACGTCTTTTTGATGCTTGTGCCTGATTCATCAATTTTTGGTTTTCGCCTGCTTCACCTGACACCATGGCAACCAACTTCTAACCCAACTGAGGATGAAGGAAAGGCTCCTTCGAGTCCCTGAAATTCGCCAATTCTCGTATACCATTTTTATCAATGTAGTCGGTCCTTTGTGGACAGCCCATTTTAAAAGCATCCGCGTGGCGAGCGCTTGTAATTGTTCATAGGGCATGTCCACCGTGTAGTAGGGAGCTGGTGCTATGTCCAGGTACCAGAATTCGGGTGTAATGAGCCCATGTTTCTGAGCTTCGCGTTCCAGCATCGTTTTGGGATAGACAATGGCAATGCTCGCAATGATTGTGGTCGGGTTCATGCGGCGGATAAGCCGGATGCTTGCCTCAACGCTTTTCAGGGTCTCCCCAGGATTTCCTACCATGAAGTTAGCACGGGCAATGAGTTTTTTCTTACAGAGCATTTGAAAAATTTCAACGGCCTGTTCGAGATCGATCTTCTTATTGATGCGATTGATCATCTCTGGATCTCCACTCTCTATACCGAACGATATCTCTCTACATCCAGCGGCGATCATCTTATCGACGAGCCCTTCTGTGATCCGATCGACCCGTGCCCTGGCATACCACGGTATTTTATTATTATTTTTTATCAACATGTCGCAAATCATTTCAGCCCTTTCAAAGTCAGTCGTAAATAGGTCATCGAGGATATCGATGACCTCGGCACCCTGCCCAGCAAGCATTTCGAATTCATCGACGACATGTTGGACACTGTGTTTGCGCCAGGTCCGCCACCAGAAGGCAGAGCTCGAACAGAACCCACAAGCAAAGGGACAACCTCGAGAGGACATCATATTCGCCTGCCGCTTGCCCGCAACATTTAAGAAGATACGTCGTTTAGGGTTTATAGGAATATGGTCAAGGTCGGACATCAACGGTCGTTGTCCGTTCACATGGATCTCTCCCGTTTCAAGGTTACGCCAAGCTAATCCAAGGATGTCGCTAAAGTCTCTCTTGCCAGCTTCGATCGCCCGCACCAACTCAAGCATTGTCTCCTCTCCTTCAGATAGGACGCAAAAATCAACAGGATAATTTTCCAGAATCTGGCGGGGGAAAAAGGTGGCGTGTACGTTCCCGAGGATCACTTTAACTTTTGGATGGATTGTTTTCACCAACTCAGCTAATCGCCAACAAAAACCGCGAGAATCGGTCGTACAACCAATCCCAATGATATCCGGGTGGGTACGACACAATCGTTCCTCAATTTTCCTCCAGTCACACCCGAAATAATTTTCTAATTCAACGTCATGATAGCCATGCTTCTCCAAGTAACTGTCAATTGATAACAAACCCAGCCCATAGGCCGGACCCTCTTTATAGGGTGAGGAACCAACAATCTGTTCAATAGGTGGATCCACCAGGAGAATTTTCATAGTAATAGGTTTTTAAATTTGGCAATAATTTCTTTTTTCTTCATTCTATATGCAATCTGAAAAACCTGATCCCTTTATGTCACCCGATTTAGTTCACCCCTGGCGATCTTCAAAAGTTTTAGGAAATATCTTAATTCGTATCTTCCTCTGATTTTCCTGAAAATTCTCAAGGGGTTTAAAAATTTCTTAATTCGGCTGTGATAGAACCGCTGATGAGCTCTCCGTAAATAGTCCTGCAATTCCTCTTTTTTAAAATGATGTGTATCTGTCATCACAACCTGTTGGGAGCCCTCCCATTTCATCGCCCTGCCATTCCCAAAATCTGGAAAAAGTCCCTCTTCTTTGTAAATCTCATAGAGGGGAGTCCCTGGAAAAGGTGTGGCAATGAAAAAAGCTGCAAAGTCCAATTCTGACTCTACAGCATAATTTATTGTATCTTCTATATCCTCCTTTGTTTCATAGGGAAAACCTATGATAAAAGAAGCATGAGTCCACATCCCTATTCGATTGCAATATTCGACCACTTTTTTGGCCTTGTCTAAATCTAAATGGGTTTTATGTATAAATTTTTGTGTCTGTTTTGAGGCCGTATCAATACCGAATGTGATCTTATAGAGCCCACTTGCCTTCATCAGATCTAAAAGTTCTTCATCCAACTTCCAGATGGCCACTCCATTGGGGGTACACCATTTAATATTTAAATTTCTCCTGATGATCTCTCTGCAGATCTCTTTCATCCTATTTTTTGAACAGACGAGATCATCGTCAAGAAAGGCAATTTCTCGGGCTCCATATTTTTTAACCAAGATCTCAATCTCGTCGACGGTTCTCTGGGCACTGAACATGCGGCACCGATGCCTCCAGATGGTGTGAATGGAACAGAAGACGCACCTTCCCGTGCATCCCCTGGTTGTCATGATATTCAGACGAGGTGGCTTCATCGCAAATTGTGTTCTATAAGGTTCATATAAATAAGCATTCATATCCAACAAATCCCTTGCGGGAAGGGGAAGGGAATTTAAATTTTCTATAAAAGGCCTTTCTGGATTAATCACGACTTTACCATTTCTACGGACAGCTGTCCCTGAAATGGAGAAGATATCATCCCCCTTTTCGTACTTTTCTAAAATCTCTAATAGGGTGATCTCCCCTTCGCCAATGACAACCATATCTACATTCTCATCCTGGAGTACCCATTCCGGCAAGGCAGAAGGATGACTTCCGCCCAATACGACCAGTGCCTTCGGGGACATTTCTTTCACCATTTTTGCTATATCATGAGCTCCTTTTGAATGCATCGTAAACATGCTCGTTATTCCCACGAGTGATGGCTTTACCTCTGCCAACTTTTTCCTGATCTCTTCTCTGGCTAAACCGCTCCAATAAAATGGGGGTTCATCCAATACATTTTCTTTCCCCAAAAAGGCATCGAAGATCTCCACCTCTTTCCCCTGTTCCCTCAGGTAAGCAGCCAAGCACATCAAGCCAAGGGGTTCATCTGCTTGAATTTCCACGGGTTGACCGTACCGTGTATAGGGCGGATTGATCAACAACACTTTAGCCATTCTCACTCCTCTTATCCAATTGCTAATTTTTCAACAAAATGACTTTCCCATTTCTCAGGAACTTCGATAACTCTAAAAGGAATGTCTTGAAAACTGCTCATGAGGAATTTTTCCCACTCCCTCTCGTTCGGAAAAAATTTCGATTCGGGAAATACAAAGCGGTAGGCTTCGAGATATTTCCCGATGATGGTTTTATGGGAGACATAGGAAGTCCTCTCCATCATCTGATTGAACCAAAGCATCCGTAAGATCCCTTGAAGATCGAAATCTTCCCTCACCACAAGGCTCGGCTTATTCGTGAGGATGAGAAGGGTGAGGGCTTCAAGCCTTGAATAGTCTACCACTTTAAAACCTAAACGTTTATTCTTCCGGAGGAAGAAAAATAACTTTACCCTTTCTAACCAACTCATCTCCTCCCGTCCAAGATGATGGTAGTTGAAACTGAAAAGGGATATTGAATGAGGGAACGAGAACACCTCTTTCCCCTTCAAGATAACCCTATCATCACTCATATAATCAAATCTCCTTTTCATCAAATCGAGAACAAAATTGGTCTTATGGGTTCCTCCACGGCCCGCGATCAGATACGCTTTCCCATCCTTATTGACCGCCCCTGCGTGAAGGAGGACCAACCCCTTTCTCAACAACATCATCTCTACTAAAGGTTCAATGACATAAAGATGAAGGACGAGGTCAGGGAAAAACATCCACGGGAATTTGGTATAAATTGTTTTTGGGCTAAAATAGGTCACCTTCACCCTGTCCCCCTCCAGCCCTTCGATCTGAACTCTCCACTTCAACTTCTTGTCGCTGTCTTCTAAAAAGATGAAATCCTTTTTAATATAATATTTATGATCCAGTGAAAAACAGCCGTCCAGATCTGGTACAAAATTTTTAATCTTTACGGAGAGATCAGGTACTCCATCCCCCTCGGTTTCAAAATACGAATAAAGGCAATTTAGGTCTTTGATCAGGTGCCAGGAGGGAGAGTCGATTTTGATCCTCAACCAATCATGGATGTTATAAGATATGCTTTTCACGCAAAGACCTCTTCGTAGATCTTATTGAAGATCTCTTCACTATAAAAGACAGGAATGGAGATCCGGTGCATTTCCACTCCTTTCAGTGCATTAGTGATTTGTTTTACCATCCCCTCCCAGAAATTTGTGAGGGGGTTTCTGGGGAAACAGTAGGAATAGGCAAGGAGGAGACGGATCAATTCAGGACATTCAAATTGCATATTAATAAGTAAGTCAGTAGTTCCCCACTCTAAAGGGAAATTTTTCTCAATCTTAAAGGTCGGCCCTTGAAAGAGAATAAAAACTTTCCTAAGGGGAGCATGGTTTTTGATGGTATGTGGAAAGACCTCCTTGGCTTCGAGTGTAGTGAAAAGGGAGATATTGCCGAGGGTAAGAAAGTAAATCAAATGTTTTAAAAACAGCTCCCTTCTGGTCTTGAATGAAAATTTGATCCCAAGAAGGGATTCGATGTCGTAGGTGAACCTAAGATTGAAGGGTACGATAAAACCGAAGATCTCGTGATCCCCCAGTATTACCGAATCATCAGAGTAGAAATCAAACCCTCTTTTAACAAAATTAAGAGTGGTGATGGTTTTGCCGGTCCCCCCCCGTGCCGAAAACATATAAGCCATTCCATCCTTGCCTAGAGCAGAACCATGGAGGAGGGGATATCCCTTTTGCCCTAATTTAAATCGAATGAGATTGTAAATCGTCTCTCCAGGAACGACCATTCTGGCAAAGCTGTTGCAATCGATCTTGACCTGCGTCAATTCGCTCTCGATGCCTTCAATTTCTGTCTCCCACCATGCCATCTTATAATGAGATCTATAAAATACATAATTTCTCCTTATAAAATATTTCCCGTCAACGATGGCACATTCCCTTAACTGGGGAGAATAAGGGCCTATCCGAATGACGAGGCGGGCATTCTTGAACTCCTCGACCTCATAATGTCGGAAAGATTTCTCCAGATAAGAATCAAACCACCCTGGCCGATTGATGAATATTTGGACTTTCAGAAGATCATGAAAATTATAGTAATGGACCCTTTCCATTGCTTTTTCAATCTCAATCTAATCATGACCAACCAAAGTTTTGTACCTCTGTTCAATTTCTCGAAACAATTTGCGATTAGGGCTATACGATTCGGGCTGGATACTTAAAAAGGCTCGAGCTAAATTTTTATCCTTCAGAATTCGAAAAAGTTGTCTGGGGCGAAGGTAGAATTTTAAAATAGCCTCTTTCTGGTACCAATTCAGTTGTCTTTCACTTAAAGTGGGCGTCCGAAGAACAGGTTGTTTCTGCCTAAACATTAAAGGATTGTTTGAAACTTGACTGAGGTCGAAATTGGTAATGAGATTGTTAGCTACTGCTAAATCAAATAATTCTGTTCCTGGAAAAGGAGTGGTGATCGTAAAAATAGCAAAATCTGTATTTAATCGATTGGCAAAGTGGATGGTATCTGCGATAGTCTTCTTCGTGTCCACATAATTGCCAATCATGAAGAAGGCTAATGTCTTGATCCCCACCTTATGTAAAAAGTTAAACACCGTCTCAACTCGTTCCAGCTTGATGTTCTTCTTTAGTACATCGATGATCCCTTGATTTCCGGATTCCACTCCTATTCCAATATGCCAGCACCCTGCCTCTTTCATCCGAATCGCCATCTCCTCTGTAATACTATTGGCATCTGCCAAGCACATCCAGGTGATATCGATCTTCTCTTTGATTAAAATATCGCAAAATTCAAAAACCCTTTTCCGATGGGCTGTAAAGTTATCTTCTCTAAACAGAATCTCTTTGACCCCATACCGTTCTTTGAGAAGTTTTATCTCCTCCACAATCCGGGGGGCACTCATAAATCGATATTTTCTACCGAAGATCTCATGAGCACAAAATATACATTGCAAAGGGCATCCTCTGGAAGTGATCATCACACCAACAGGTTTTCTTTTATAGACTCTTCCATAATTTCTATATTTCACCAAAGGAACCAAATGGCGTGCAGGAAAAGGGATTTTATCTAAATTTTCTATCATCGATCGGTCATAATTATGAATGGTTCTCCCATTTTTCTTATAGGATAGTCCTGATATTTTTCTAAATTGATCCTCATCCCCCTTCAAAAGAGCGCGACAAAATTCTAAGAAGGAGTATTCCCCTTCCCCCCGAATGACAAAATCGATATGGGAAAATGAAAGAACACCATCCGGATCTAAAGCAGGATGAGGGCCTCCCATTACTATCTTTATCTCAGGGAAATGTTTTTTTACTAAATAAGCAAATTTGTCAATGATTTGGTAATCTGGGGTACAGACAGAAAGCCCTATGATCTTTGGAGAAATAAACCGAATTCTCTCAAAGGTCTCATCTAATGAAAATTTTTCAACTGCAGCATCTAACACCTGAACCGATATGGATTCCTTTTCCAGCATCGCAGCCAAATATAAAATACCCAAAGGTGGAGTATTATAATTGATCCCTGGTGGAACCAGTAATAGAACGTCACAACCCATACAATATCATTCTCATCAGGAGGTGAAACGAATGAGTGCCAAAATCGTTTTTACTTCCCTCCATACCCATAATCTAAAATAGGTTACAGCGACTGCCCAAATTATAATAATAATGATAAAAGGTATTTTGAGAAAATGGTAGAGGATGAGACCCATCAACAAGCATCCCATTCCCATCATCGGTTTAAATAATCCAATAGAAAGATACCTCTGAACAAAAAAAACCTTTAAAGAAGAAGCAGTCAGAAAAGAGGCAAAAAGGGTGATTCCGGTTCCCAGGAAACCAAACCTCTCAATCGTTATGGAACCCAAAAGGAGGACAATTCCAAATTTAATCCACTCGATGATCGTCACAATCCCTCCTTGCCTTGACCCCATGAGCAAAGGGTCGTAGATGGTTTTAAAAATATCAAAAAAGACGCTGAAGGCCAGCAGTTTTAATACCAGCTGCGCCTTAACATATTGGGCTCCATAAAAGATCGCCAATATCCAATCGCTAAAGAAGTAAAAAAGTAGAAGGATGACAAATCCTCCCAATCCTATATATTTGGTACCCACAATGACAATATTGGCTAAACGTTCTTTATCCCCCTGGACCATCAATTGTGTGGCAGTAGGAAGGAAGGCAAATGAAAAGGCATTGAAAATAACAAAATAGATCGATGTCAATGAAAAGCTGAGTGCAAAATAGGAAACCTCACCTACTCCATATCTCGCTAAGATTAAATTTAGAATATAAGGGATGAGAAAAGATCCGAGAATGGGAGAGTAAAGTAATAATCCTTGAATGAAAATCTCTTTTTTACACTGAGTGGTCCAAAAATTCAAATCAATTTTTTCTTTATTGAAAAATAGGAAAAGAAGTGCTACGCAGAATAAAACGGAGAGAAAATAGATAAAAGTCCACCCCCAGATGAGCTCTTCCCAATGCAAACTTAATAAAAGGGCGAATACGGCCAGGAGAAATTTCAAAGGTTCCACAATGAGATTTAAAAAAAAAGTATATTTCATTTTTTGAAATCCATTGAAAACCCCTTGAGAAATTTTTAGGAAACTGCTGAACAATATCAATAATGAAGAAATTTTTAGTGAACTTGCGATGGCCTTGTTCGCTTGACGAAATGGAATGAAATCAGAAATGAAAAATAGCCCTAATACAAAGATAATCGCTACTAATATCCCCAAGTAATAAGAAGAAACGATTATAGAACTGATATCCCCAATCCCTCGGTATGTGATCCCCTTTGATATTCTTTCAGATAATTTGACGGTCACCGCTTGAGGAACACCTATTTCGGCAATGGCCATTAAAATTCCAATAACACTCATCACGACAAAAATAAAACTTAAATCCAAAGGGGAAAAAGCCCTGGCCAAAATGAGATTCATCATAAATAGAGAACCACTGGTCACCAAACTCCCCTTCAATGAATAGAGAGCATTCGAAGTCATCTTACTGTAAATGGATTCTCCTAAAGATATTTGGCTCATAAGGTCTTCGTCTCTTTTTTTCTACAAAGGAGGCAGATTAAGTTCCAGTCTCCCTTCTCCACTCTCTTCTCTTCGATGAGTAATCCGCAATGAGTAAGGAGATCTTCATAATCATAAATAAAGGTGTAATCATTTGGTTTTAAGGTAAATCCTTGACTTTTCCCTATTGACCAATAGGTTTCTTCAATAATGATTAAATATTGTTTCGCTACTCTTTCGAGCTCATGGATAGCCTTTTTAATATTCTGTTCTGGAACATGCATCAATGTGGCATGGGTAAAAACCAGATCATAGGTTTGGTCACAGAAGGGTAGTAAGTTGATGTCTCCGCATCCTAACAATACTTTTTCATGCAAATTCTCCTTAGCTTTTCGAACCATCGAATTACTAATATCAAAACCTATCAAGACCGGTGGATAGGAAAGATTCTCAAGAAGAAATTTAAGGTTTTTCCCAAACCCGCAACCGATTTCCAAAACTTTTCTCGGTTTTAATTCTTCTATCTTTTTGAGAAGCCAATACTGACCCTTATCGATTCTCTGTTGGGCTTTTTGTTTGGAATAATTATCGCTCCATTCATCCCAAAATTTCTTAGGATCGTACCCTTCTTTCAGAAGGTGGTAGGTATTGTATCTCAATTTCGTAAAGAGATTGAGGATATGAGCCCGATACAATAATATTTTTAAAATCTCTTTTCCTTTAGACATATCCTTTTATAATCGATACTCTGTATGAAGTCGCGAATAGACCTGATGAGCGAAGAAAGGCCTGGACTCTCTTCATAGGTGAAACCGGCCTTTGCTTTTGACATAGCTCTCCGAACTGCTCCCGTGAGATCATCTTCATGATAAACGACCTCGATCATCTTTGAACTCCCCTCGATCGCCTTTGCGGTTTCTATTTGATGGTTATCGATGAGCTCCTTTAATCGTCCATCCCTTGGAAAAACAATGAGAGGTTTATTGAACTGTCGGGCATACATGATCGGACCTGCTGAGGCATGCCCCACGATAATCTTTGCATTTTTAAAAAAATAGAGGGCCTCCTCATAAGGCACAAAGGTAAAACTCTTTGCAAAAATGGTTTCGCATTGAGTGAACCCCTTCTGGATGATCACCTCTTCTCCAGTTTCCTGTGCTATCTCATCCATCCTTTTGACAAGTCGAGTAAAATCAAGGGGCCCACTTCCCACTGTTACAAAAATCAAAGCACCCTCCCCCGATATTGAGCCTTCGGCCCAAATGACTTAAGCAACCCTTCCCATTGCACTAAGAAAAGATCGGAGATTGGGTATACCACACGAGCAGTAAGGGAAGGTTCGGTCACTCGGGTGACGGTCTCTAAAAATATCAATTTTGATCTCAATAACGTCTTTCCCAAGAAAAAGGGTAGGATGGCAATCTCTGACCCTGTAGAAAAGATAACTCTTGGCCTCTCCTTTATGAGAATATAAAAAAACTCAAAAAAATTGACAAAGAGAGAAAGATATAGGCCTATGCCCTTGGAACCCCATAGTCGCACAAAATAAACCCTTTCGATATGGGAATGATGGAAATGGAGGAGGCTTTGTTGTATATAGGTCACTAAAAATACACGGTGGCCCTTAAATGCCTCTAATAACGGTAGTGCCTCATCTAAATGGCCTCCACCGGAAACGACCACCCCAACCTTCATCCCTTTCCCTCTAAGAGCTAACCCACCAAATGGAGACTTCGGAATTTTCAAAAACGAGTTCCAGGAACTTCTGTTTCGGAAGTTTTTCAACAAATGATTTCGGATATCCCCCTGTATGTAGAATGGATGGATCATCAAATATCCGATCCTTTTTGATAGCAATATATGAAACTTCATATTTCTTTAAAATAGATTCTATCTCCTCCCCTTCCGCCTGCCAGAATAGTTTTGGCATTTCAACGATATGGGACCAGACAATGGGCCTTTTTGCATATAAAACAAGATTCTCTTCGGGATAGAGAAAGACATCTTTGGCTGATGAATGATTCTGTATATAAGCATAAGCTTCTTTTATCCCTGCAGGAATCTGCCTTTTTAAATACACTTTTCCAGAAACGGCGAGGAGTTGAAAAATGCAGATGCCTAAGATTAAGTATTTCAGCTTCTTATCTAATACCGAGGCTAACCCTTTCCCACCCAAAATGGCGAGAGGGGCCAAAATGGGTGAGAGATTCCTTATGGGAAAAGAATAATGGAAAAAAATTGGAAAAAGAAGAAGATAGGTCCCAATGGGAATCCATAGAAACAAATCTTTTTTTTCTATAAGTTTTTTACTGAAGTAGAGAAATAGACAAATCCAAAGGACAACCCCTAAATAAATGATCAAATTGCCCGGCTGGAGATAGAGAGAAGAAGGTTCAAATATAAAAGACCCTGGTGGACCTTCCTTCGGGATATACTTAGGGGCAATATAATAGAAGAAGCCAAAGTGGGTCTTACGAAAATAAAGTTCGGGTAGATTGATCATCAACGCTGGCAAACCAACGGAAAGAAAGGCCTTTATTTTATCAATCCAACGAGGTTTAGAATATAAAAAGATAATAATGGCAAAACCAGGGAGCAAAAGAAGACCATTGATTTTAGTAAGGAGCATGGCACCCACTCCAATCCCTGTAAAGAACAATTTTCCCCTATGAAGCATCCAGAGTGAAAACATTGCCCAGGCGGATACCGGGATATCCAAATAAAGCAGAATGCTAAATGCCGCCACAAGTGGAGAGGAAAGAGTCAGTACCATTCCCATTACTCCAACCTTTTCCCCATATAATTTCTTCCCCAAAAAATAGCTCGATACAACCAATATAAGAAAATATAAAATCTGGTATCCTTGAGCTAAAATTGCAGAAGGATAACCCATCG
>Ga0194112_10001766_pt1 | contig 31527 bp, 31 predicted proteins | sample TA2MahC400mmetaG_FD_146191 | JGI IMG/M metagenome (GOLD analysis project Ga0194112, IMG submission 146191) | Freshwater microbial communities from Lake Tanganyika, Tanzania - TA2015016 Mahale Deep Cast 400m | ecosystem: Environmental > Aquatic > Freshwater > Lake | place: Tanzania: Lake... | reverse complement strand
GAAGCGCTGGCGCCCTGGCGAGATGCGCTGGCGCTGGTGTGTAGCTGGGCTGCTACATGCCGAGCAGCACTTCCGGTGCGTAGATGGCTACCGGCACATCCCCGCATTGCTGAGTGCACTGGAACGGTCCGCGTCACCGAAAGAAATTGACGCAACAGAGAGAGTTGCCTAAAGTGATGTGGGAGCCGCTAGGAATTTCAACTAACCGAGGGACATGCTCCGGATGTTGCCGTGCCACGTCTGGGCCACGAGCAGCGCCACGGCGTCATCGGTCAGGCTTTTCTGCGGCACGCCGTGCTCGGCGCTGGCCTGTTCGATGAAGTAGGCAGCTAGCAAGGGTATGTCCTCCTTGCGCTCGCGCAGGGGCGGGACCCTGATAGCGACCACACTAAGACGGTAGTAGAGGTCCTCGCGGAACGACCTGTGCTGTATCGCCTCGCCCAGGTCCTTGTTGGTGGCAGCGATGACACGGACGTCAATCTCGCGGGTTGAGGTCCCGCCCACGTGCTGAATCTCACCGTCCTGCAGGAAGCGGAGTAGTTTGGCCTGTGCCGCGAGGCTCAAGTCTCCGACTTCGTCGAGCAAGACTGTCCCTTTGTCTGCGAGTTCCAGCTTGCCGGGCTTCTGTGCGACAGCGCCGGTGAACGCGCCCCTCTCGTGGCCGAACAACTCGCTTTCTATCAACTCATGGGGGATTGCTGCGCAGTTGAGCCTGATGAACTGGCCGCCCGCCACTGCGCTCTTCTGATGGATTGCGCGGGCAACAAGGTCTTTTCCGGTGCCGTTCTCTCCCACAATCAGTACGCTGGCCTTTGAAGGTGCAACGCGGTCTATCATCTCGTATAGTCGCTGCATCTGTGCGGAAGTGCCGACCATCTGGTAGCGGGCAAGCGTCTCGGCACGCAGCATCTCAACTTCTCTGCGTAGCGCGTCCTGCTCCAAGGCGTTCTTGATGACGACAGCGACGCGGTTGACGTCAGGCGGCTTCTCGACGAAGTCGTACGCGCCTCGCTTGGTGGCTTCCACTGCCAGCTTGATGGTGCCGAATCCCGATATCATCACTACCGGCAGGGCAGGCTTGCGTTTCTTGACTTCCTCGAGCACGGTCAGGCCATCTATGTCCGGCAACTGATAGTCGAGCAGGACCAGGCTCAAGTCGTTCTCATCTAAGCGCTCCAGCGCCTCGGTTCCGTCCGCCGCCGACACGACTTTGTACTCTAGCTCGGACAGCATTTCGTCGAGCAGAGCTCGGACCTTGGCGTCGTCGTCAACGACAAGTATACGTTGCTTCATCGCCATAGGCTATGCACCCTCCGTGCCCGCTACAGGCAGCACTATGGTCACCGTTGTCCCCTCACCTTCTTTGCTCTCCAGGGCAATGGCACCCTTGTGGTCCTCGACTATGCGTTTGGTGATGGCTAGGCCAAGACCAGTCCCGCCGGGTTTGAGGGTGAAGTAGGGTTCGAATACTCTGCCAAGGTACCGCTCAGGAATGCCCTTCCCCGTGTCGCGGAACACTACGGCTATCCGGTTTCCGTCGTCCGACAGTGAACTGCTGACGGTGAGCGTTCCTGCGTCGTCCATCGCGCTGATAGAGTTCTCGATGATGTTGGAGAAGGCCACGGCCATCTGGTCGCGGTCTAGCCCTATCGGCGGCAAGCCGACCGCCAAGTCCACCACCACTGCAATGCCTTCCGGCAGGACAGCATCGAACTTCCCGATAGCGTTTCGCACGACATCGTTCACCTCCAATGGATGGAGCTGCGGTGGCTCGATCTTTGTTAACCGCATGAACCCATCGGCCATTTTCTTCAGTCGGTCGATGTCATCCTTCATGCTGTCAACGTTGCGCTGCGAGTCCGGCCCTGCGGTCTTCTCTAACCTTTGCAGCGTAAGACTTATCGCGGTGAGGGGATTCTTGATGTCGTGGGCGAGTTTCTGGGCTACTGGCACCCACGCAGAAACGCGCTTCAGGTATTCGACCGCCGAGATGTCTTCCAGCGTCAGCATCACGCCCGACCTAACGCGCGCGGCCCTTGCCAATACTGCCTTGCCATCGGGCAGCACAACTGGCAGTTCTCTTGGCAATGACCCGGCTGGTTCGGCCAGAGCTGCTGTTACCATCCGTGCCAGCGGCCCAGCCGGAAGTGTGTCGCCGCCCAGCAGTTCGCGCGCCTTCGGGTTCGAGCGCCGCACTCGTCCCCGGTGGTCGAGATCCACGATTCCTGCTTGGCCGGTAAGCCCACGGACAACGGCTCGGATGTCGCTGGTCTGACGGTAGCGGAAGTAGACCATACTGGTGGCAAGTACGAGCAGTAGTAGCACGAATGCCGGAAGCACTAGCCCCAGCGTGACTCCTCGGTTAAGGAAGGGCACTACTCGCATCTCATGCAGACTCCAGTTTGGCGTCATGCGGGCCCCGGCCAGTAGCCGGTCGTGGCCACCATGACGGGCAGTGCGCAGTAGCTGCGTCCCACCCACCCCTACCTCGGCCAGTCTTCTGAGGCGCGAGTCCATGATCACGATCATCGAGGAACCCGTGCTCACCGCTAGCTCCTGGCCGCGCCCTCCCGTGAAGCGCCCCGCTCGCATGTCCACAATCCCCTTGGCGAGACCGGTGACACGGGTTTTCGCAACGAGCTTCAAACTGGAGTCATAGGCCCTGATGGTATCGTCGGTCCCAGCGGTGACCACCAGTGAACCCAGGCGTTCGTCGTCCACCATCTCAAACGCAGTGTTGAACCGCCCGGAGCTGGTTCCACGCAGCCTGCGACCGTCGGTCGGGTCGAGCAGCCAGATACTGTCGCTTTTCCGATTCTCTACCGAGTTGCCCACCTCGCACGCGACTAGAAACGATGAACTCCCTCGGAGACGTCTGCCCGGCGCGACCACGACTTCTGATGAGTAGTGTCCCAACCTCTGGATCCATACCGGCTTCAGGCTGTCGTTCAGGGCGATTGCATAGGTGAACGAGTCTGAGAGGCCGTTTGCGTCGTTGCCATTCGCCGGCGCCCAAGAGCCGAATACAATCTCGTCGCGCCCGTCGTTGTTGATATCGCTCAACGTGAACGCGGTCGGCCCCGGTCCGCAATCGAAACGACCGACCTCCCTACCGGTCTGCCAATCCAAGGCGATGAGACCCCGCGGTGCTCGGTCCCAGCCGCTACCAACGCGCACGATGGCCTCGGCTCGGCCGTCTGCATCGAGGTCGGCAACCGCGACTTGGCCGATTCCTCCATCCCATCCGGGCGTTGCGCGATCCACGTCGAGGCCCGTCGTCACGAACGTCGCTATCCGGTTGTACAGGTCGTACAGGAACAGCGAGTCGCTCCGCTTCAGCGAAACCCACATGTGCAAGCTGTCAGTAGCGCCTGCTACGGTGCCATGGCTGCCGAATGTCCCTGCCGGGAAGGCAGCAGTGCTACCGATGGCGAGCAACGACTGGTCTCGAGGCTCAACCGTGGCGCTGTCCACCACAAGCAGTTCGTCCGAGGAGTCCCCGGTGACGTTCGCCGGCCACATGTCCAATGCAGATGTTTGCCACCTAAGAGTGACTTCGATTGGTGGTGGCACGCCGCAGCCGAACAGCAAGAGCGCGACCGTTAGCAGACATCGGCGCATCCTAGGCGAATGGTAGCCGGAAAGGCCAGTTCAGTCAATGCCGGGGCAAACCCAGTGGTTTGGCCGAACGGCGGCTGAGCCGAGCCGCGCTGGTTGGCGTGGTCCGGGCCGGCCAGCCGCTCGTATGCGGCGTCTACTCAATCAACCGAAGCTAGCCTTGGGCGGCGACTGAGGACTAGACAGTCCGCATAGGTTGCGGTACGATTGAGCAATGGCTGAACCGCTGAGCTGGACGATACACCGGGCGAAGGAAAACCCAACCAAGACGGTTGTGGCATCGGTTTTCATCTTGGCGTTTGTCGCATTCAGCTGGGTCGTGTTTGGACCGATGCTGGCAGGCCTGGCCGTGGTCGTGATGTTCCTGGCGTTGAATACGTACTTTCTGCCCATAACCTGCACTTTCACCGAAAAGGGCATCGAGGTGGACAAGCGGTTCTTCACCGCCCGCTATGAGTGGAAGCAGTTCCGTCGCTGGTTCCGCACGTCGGGCGGTATCGTCATCAGCCCGTTTTCGCGGAAGAACTACCTCGATAACTTCCGCGGCGTGCATCTGCTGCTGCCCGTAGGCGAACGCCAGACGCCGAACGCCAAACGCCGAAAGGAGGGCACGGTCAGGCGAGAGAACGCCGGGGAACGCGATACGCATGACGCAAGACGCATGACGCCGGAACCGGTGCGGACGGAGGATATTGTCGCGTACCTGGAGAAGCGGTTTGCGCCGCCACCGCCGGACGAGCGGCTTCGGCTTGATGATGAGCCAAGCTGAGATGTAGTCAAAGTGCAGAATGCAAACTGCAAAATGCAGATTGACTGAAAGGAATGCGAAGGGGCGAGCAAGGACGGGAGTTCGAATACGGAAGGCAGAGTGCGGAAGTGAGGACTGGAGAAACCGCCAAGATCGCCAAGGTCCGGATCCGGAGTCGTAGTAACCACAGATGAACGCAGATGGACACGGATGGACCGCCACAGGTCGGGCCGGATAGACCAGAATCCAGAGACCAGAGCCCAGAGTTCATAGTTGTGGATGCGAAGAGGAACATCCGCAGATTGCGGAGATGACGCAGTTTCCTGGTTCTTCCTTGTCCGGCACTAGACCACTGGAACACTGGACCACTTGACCACTGGTCAGCCAGCGCTTGCGCCAGGGCTAGCTCGGCTTGACTTCACCGCAAGGCCCGTTAAGATGGACGCCGAGGTAACTACCGTATGAAACCTGACCGCAAGCCTGCCAAGTCTCAGCCGGTGAAGCCGAAGCCGGCATCGAAGAAGCCGCTCCGGCCCATGATCAATCTCAGCAAGAAGAACTACGCCATCCTGGGCGTCGGCCTCGTGACTATCGCCGCCGGATTCATCAGCCTCGCATCGGGTTCAATCACGCTGGCGCCGATACTCCTGGTCCTCGGGTATTGCGTCCTGATACCGGTCGGGTTGCTGGTGAAATGACGCGGCGGCTGGCCGACGCCAAGGCCGTAAGCGTCCTCGTCGCCAGGCTCGCCGGCCAGATCAGCCGCCACAATCGGGGAGTCCAGGACCTTGCCCTGGTCGGCATCAAGCGCCGGGGCGTGCCGATAGCCGAGCGGCTGGCGGCGCGGCTTAGCGCCGGCCGCCAGCCGGGAATCCCGGTCGGAGCGATTGACATCACCCTGTACCGCGACGACCTGCAGATGGTAGCGGAGACCCCGATTGTGCGGGGTTCGGAAATCGGCTTTGACATCAACGGCAGGACCCTGGTGCTGGTGGATGACGTGGTCTTCACCGGGCGCACCATTCGCGCGGCATTGAGCGAGTTGCTTGACTTCGGGCGGCCCAGGGCGATACAGCTGGCGGCTCTGGTCGACCGCGGACACCGCGAACTGCCGATTCAGCCGGACTTCGTGGCCCGGGTCATCAAGACCCGACGGTCTGACCTGGTCGACATTTTCCTGAAGGAGACCGACGGCAGGGACGAGATTGTGCTGACCAAGGTCGGACAAAGCCAAAAGCCAAGAGCTAAGAGTCAAAAGCCAAAATGAAGTTGAGGTCGAGGCACCTGCTCGGCATTGAGGGTCTTGACCGTTCCGAAATCCTGACAATTCTCGACCAGGCCCGCACCTTCCGCGAGGTGCTGGATCGCCCGATTCCCATCGTGCCCGCGCTGCGCGGCCGGACGGTGGTGAACCTATTCTTCGAGGCCTCGACCCGCACGTCAACTTCCTTCGGCCTCGCTGCCAGCCGCCTGAGCTGCGGGTGCGTCAACTTCAGCAAGGCGACTTCGGCGGTATCCAAGGGCGAGACCCTGCTCGACACGGCGCGGAACATCGAGGCGATGGGCGTGGACGGTATCATCATACGGCATCAGTCACCGGGCGCGCCTCACTTTCTGTCACGGCACGTGAAGGCCTTCGTAGTGAACGCCGGCGACGGCGCGCACGAGCATCCGACCCAGGCCCTGCTCGATGCTTTCACTCTGCGGGAGAAACTCGGCAGCCTGGACGGAAAGCGGATACTGATAGTCGGCGACATTGCCCACTCGCGGGTCGCCCGCTCGAATCTGCTCTGCTTCACCAAACTCGGAGCCGAGGTGGCTGTCTGCGGCCCGCCGACGATGATCCCACCCGACGTCGAGGAGTACGGCTGCGAGGTCTTCTACCGTCTGGACCGGATACTCAATGAGGTGGATGTCGTGAACATGCTCCGGGTCCAGCAGGAGCGGATCACTTCGTCGAGCTTTCCCACGGTACGCGAGTATCGCGCCTTCTACGGCCTGACCGCAGAACGTCTGCGGAAGCTGGCGCCCGAGGTTGTTGTCACCCATCCGGGGCCGGTGAACTGGGGCGTGGAGATGGACTTCGACGTTGCCGACTTCAGCCGGGCATTGGTGCTGCCGCAGGTCACGAACGGCGTGGCGGTGCGGATGGCGGTGTTGTTCCTTCTTGCCGGCGGAGAAGGCGAAGTCAGAAGCTAGATGCTGGAAGTCAGAGTGCTCCTCACCACGACCCTCTCCTCGGCGAGGAGAGGGAGAGCGGAGCGATGGTGAGGAGTGGGTGAGGGTCGGCATGAAGGCGGAGACCAAGGATAGGCTGCTGCTGCAGGGCGGGAGCGTCGTCGACCCGCTGAAGGGCAGCGTGCGCCGGGCCGACGTGCTGGTGGTCGGCGGCCGCATCGAGAAGGTGGAAGCGAGCATCGCAGCGGGAGCTGGTACTGAGGTGCTCGACTGCCGCGGCAAGCACATCGCGCCGGGATTGGTGGACATGCACTGCCATCTCCGCGAGCCCGGGCGCGAGGACGAAGAGACCATTGCCAGCGGCACTGCGGCCGCTTTGGCGGGCGGGTTCACGCGCGTCTGCCCGATGCCGAACACGGAACCGGCCATCGATACCGAGGCGCAGGTCCGGTTCGAAGTCCGCCGGGCAGCAGAAGCGGGATTCGCCCGGCTCCACCCGATCGGCTGCTGCACCAAAGGCAGACAGGGGAAAGAGCTGGCGGAGATCGGCTCCATGGTCGATGCCGGCGCGGTGGCCTTCTCGGACGACGGCTCGCCCATCGACGACGCCCAGGTGATGCGCCGCGTACTCGAATACTGCAAGGCATTCGATGTCCCGGTCATTTCCCACTGCGAAGTCAAGGAGCTGGTTGAGGGTGTCGCGAACGAGGGACGGGTCTCGACGAAGCTCGGGCTGAAGTCAGGACCGGACGTGGCCGAGTCGGCGCAGGCGGCGCGCGACGTCCTGCTCGCCGAGTTCACGCGGGCGCGGCTGCACATCGCCCACGTCTCGGCAAAGTCCACGGTCGACGTCATCCGCTGGGCCAAGGCGCGCAGCGTGCAGGTCACGGCTGAGACCTGTCCGCACTACTTCGTCCTGACCGAGGATGCGCTGACGGACTTCGACACCAACTGCAAGGTCAATCCGCCGCTGCGGGCCGAGGCTGACCGACGCGCGGTCATAGCCGGGCTGGCCGATGGCACGATTGACGCTATCGCCACCGATCATGCGCCGCACCTGAAAGGCGAGAAGGAAGCGGAGTTTGATGCGGCACCTCCAGGTATCATCGGGTTTGAGACCGCGTTCAGCCTGGGCTACGAGCAGCTTGTCCTTGGCAGGGCCCTGCCCCTGGCTGACTACATCGCCCGGCTTGCGGTAGCGCCGCGCCGAATCCTGAACCTGCCGCCCGCCGCAGTCGCTCCGGCTTCCGAAGCCGAGCTGGTCGTCCTCGACCTGAAAGCGGAGTGGAAGTACGCGGCCGACAATGTCCGTTCGCTCTCCCGCAACTCGCCCTTCCTCGGCCGGGTGATGCACGGCCGGGTGTCAGCGGCCCTGCTCGGCGAGAAGCTCTTTCGGTTCTAGCCGAACCGAGTCCAGATCCCCTGCAGATACACGAAGCCACAAAAGAGCGGAACCCGAGCTACCCTTCGCCCCGGCTTCGACGCCCAACACCCGAACTCCGCGTCAGACGACTCCTCCACCTGGACGCAAAGACGCGAACCAAGTAGCCCCGGAAGCTGGGCGAGGTCGCCGGCTACGGGAGCACGACGACTCTGTGCGGTGTCGACCAGAGGCTGGCGTGTCCTGCCGGGTCCGAGGCCATGCTCCTTACCTCGTACTCGCCCGGCACAGACCAGGAGCCAAGCATACGCGCCGTATCACCTGAGGCATAGCCGGGTGCTCTCACGGTATCGCCGTTTCCCCAGGCGAAGGTGTAGGCAATCACGTCGGCTTCCGGATCGGTGGTGACCGTCCGGAACTCGCCGTTCGAATCCGTTCTGACCGTATCCGGCCCGAACACGCCGTCCGGCGTCTGCGGTGCGTAGTTGCGGACCAGCACCGGGTGAGGTGTGGACAGGTCGGACAGCTTGCCGATCTCGGTCTGGGCGCGGCTCCGGACAGAAAACAGCCCGGTATCCGACCAAGTGTGCGTCATTTCCACGGTGTCACCAACCCGCACGAAGCCGGATGTATCGGCGGCGTTATCGCCCCAGTATGCGATGTACCGGACGCGTTCGATCCGGTCGGTCGCCGTGTAGAACGCGAATTTGCCCGGCTGATGCTGGCCGAGGGTGTCGGTCCCCAGCGGGGCCATGGGTACGGTAGGGACGGACTCCGCCGCGCAGGAGAGGAGCAGCAGCGCCGCTCCGGAAAGGACTCTGCCCAGGCGCATCCCGTACTACTCCTGCTTGCCCGGCTACCTCGCCCCGAAGCGACCGGTGTGCTCCGGATCGTGGTGGAACATTGGCCAGTCGGTCGCGGCCAGGGTACCGCCCGGCCTTCCCGCGATGGCGAAGATACCGCTGCCAGCCGCGATGTAGACAACACCGTACCGGTCAACCACCGGAGACGGCTGGTTGTCGAGTGACAGGCGCCCTGCTCCGCTCTTGCGGGACGTCACCAGAGTCGTCTTCCACAGGGGCCCGGCGCCGGGGTTGTTCACGTCAAAGGCGTAGAGTGCGGAGTCATCGGCGACGTAGACAACCCCGTCGGCGCAGAGCAGGGGAGTGCTGCTCAACATGTCTGTCGTCGGGACCGTGACCGGCCAGTTGCTCGCCGGCTGATGCGTGTTCTGGTCGATGCGGTAGAGCCTGCCGTCGTCACAGCCGAAGTAGATGTTCCCGTCAGGGCCGAGCACCGGGGATGACGATATGCCATTGCGCGGAGGCGGGGAAGTTACCTCGTAGGACCACGCGATGCTGCCGTCCTTGATTGCCAGCAGCCGTCCGCCCTCGGTGCCGACGTAAACCGTGCCGTCGGCTGCGACCGCGGGCGAGGAGGTGATGAACACCGTGCTGTCGGTACCGACTTCCCAGCCGAGCGTGCCGTCGCTGTTCAGGCAATAGGTGTAGCCGCTACCGTCGCAGCAGTAGATCCTTCCGTCCGGCCCGATGGCGGGCGAACTTGCCATCCACGAGCGCAGCGCATAGCTCCAGACCCTGGTTCCGTTGCTGCTGAGTTTGTGGATTTGCTGGTCCTCGCCGCCGCAGTAGATGCTGCCGTCTCCGGCCAGCGCCGGAGTTGCGGTCATGCCGTCGAGGCCGTTGCCGAACCGCCACTTGAAGGTGTCGCGGCTGTCCTCGGGACTGAATGCGTAGAGCCAGCCGTTTTCGTTACCTGTGTACCTCGTACCATCAACACCGATGGCCACCGACGAGTTGTAGGCGTCGGGGTCGACAAGGGAGATCTGGTTGATGGGGAACGACTGGTAGGCATCCACCACGTGCAGGTAGCCGTCGGTGCTGCCGCAGATGACTCCGGTCCAAGTGTCGCCGCGCCAGAGTGCAGGCCCGATTGCGGGCGAGGCGACGAAATCGCCGGGGAGGCCCCAAAGTATCTCTCCCTCGGCCACGGTTTTGAAAACGATCATGGGCGTGGTCGGGTTGGTATTCCCGTTCTGGTCAAACACACGTACCGTCACCAAGTAGCTATGGGTATCGCCGGTCGGCGTCCACTCGGCAAAGCCCTCAACGCCGGATGGGAACAACCGGGAGGTCACCGAGTCGCTTCCATCGAAGTACCAGCGGTAGTAGAGGCTGTCTCCGTACTGGTCGCGGGCAGCGGCGAAGAACCGGTACGCCGGGCCGTTGGGAATGCCGCGCTGCGGCGTGTACTGGGTCCTGATCTCCGGGGCATACGGAGCTACGTCAGGCGACCTGACGTAGATGCTGTCGGGAGCGGACCAGTCCGATGTATCGGTCCCATCCGAGGCCACGGCGTAGACCACCTTCCAGCCGTTCTGTGAATAGACTACCGTGTCCGTATAGGCCGCGCCGCCGGCTACTGCCGGGCCATAGCCGCTGACCTGGCCTTCCGCAAAGTAGTACTTTATCCGGACCGAATCGCCTTCTGCGTCGGTCGAGGAGGTCGTGAAGGCGATGGGTTTGCCCACCGAGTCGATGCCCGCGTGCGTCGGTCTGAGCGGTCGTTCCGGCGGGTGGTTCACGGTGACCGTGACGGTCAGGGTGTCGGACCAGCCGCTCCAATAGCCCTTCGAGTCCTGGGCTCTAACCCGAACCGCGTACACGCCGGTGCCCGTCCAGGCGTGACGAGCCGTGGCGGTTTCACCCGACGGCAACAGCGCGGTCGTGTCAGCCAGTCCGTCGCCCCAGTCAAACAGGTAGAGTACCTCGTCCTGGTTTGGGTCGTTTGTCATCGAAGAGAAGGTTGCCGGGCCGTCGACCGCCACTCGGCTCCGGCCGCTTGGCTTATCGGGCCTTGCCGGCGCCTTCTTCGTGCAGCCTGCCAAAGCCAAGGCCACCGCCAGCAGCGAGGTCGCCAGAAGCAAGTCGCTCCGCCTACTCGCCTGCATTTGTGTCCCTGTGCCGCTGCCTCGGATCGGCCGAAGGCGTGTGAGTGTCACGTAGGTAGAGGATACACCCCGCTCGGGCAGGAGTCAACGGCCATATGGACGTGCGTTCCTGCGAACCCGCACGCGTCAGGCGGATGTTTGGACCGAACTCAGAGTACGGCGAGCTTCTTGTCGAAGTCGGCGACCAGGAACTTGCTGCCTTTCCTGACAACCTTGTGCCCTTCGGCGGCAAGGCGCTTCTTCAGGGCCGGGATGCCGCCGGGGTATTTGGGGTTGAGTTCGCCGCCGGTCTTCAGCGTGCGCCAGTACGGAGTTGTCTCTTTCCGGCCTGCGGCACGCGCTTCCTCGGCGGCGTGGGCCGCAATCCACGCGAAAATCCCGGTAGTCATCTGGCAGGCGATGTCGGTACCGTGTTTCTTCGCGAGACAGGCGCGGATTTCGTTGATGGTCGCGAGGCTGCCTTTCGGTACCCGGCACATCACCTCGTCGACCTCCGCAGGGGAGGGTATGACCATGGTCTTGGGCAGGTCTTTGCTTTGAGCCAGCTTCTCCCGCCAGGATTTCTCTTGTCGCTTCGTGGCCATCGTTTCTCCTTTGCGGCTGATCCGGCCTACTGGTTGCGCCGGCGTTCCCTGTCCATCAGCTTCTTCACTTGCCGTTCTTCCCAGTCGCTGGTGAACAGCGCCAGTACGCCGAATACGTTGAAGGCGTGCGAGGCCAGCCCGATTCCCCAGCCGAACAGGGGCCAGTAGAACCACCAGCCACCGTAGCGTCCTCGCGTTCCCGCGTTGACGAGGAACAGGCCGGCGTTGACGATGAGGTAGGTCAGCAGGTGGATGTAGAACCCCTTCTGGGCCTCCACCTGTTCCCGCGCGCGCTTCTCGAGTTCTTTCTCGTCGAGCATCGTATCCTCCTTCAGGTTAGTTCCCGCATCTGCGTCAGCCGGCGGCGGGTAGTTTTGAATCCGAGCAGTTCGTAGAGATGCAGAGCCCCGGTGACGTTCTCGGTGTCTACGCCAAGCTCGGCCTCGGCCATGCCGCGGTCCTTCAGCCGTTCCAGCCCGGATATGAGCAGGGCCTTGGCGATGCCCCGGTTTCGATAGGCTTCGAGCACGCCCAGTATGTACAGGCTGCCGATATCTCGGCTACGACGCCTCACTTCTGCCGGGTCTGACCCGCCGACGAGGAATCCGACCGGCTGCCCTTCAAGCTGTGCCACGAGCGTGAAGAGCCATTCGTTCCGCTCGCGAGCCGTGCGGTACATGTAGCCGGTTTCGGCGGTGGTCATCGGCCGGTAGTTGAAGTGCTCACGAAAGCTCTCGTTCCAGAGTCGGCATTCGAGTTCGATTGTCGCGTCATCGGCCGGCATCTCGACAATCGCCGCGTCGCGGTGTTCGCCTACCGAGCGCGGCACCGACTTCAGGTCGTGGCTCATAGACTGGAAGATGCGGACGCATCGGAAGCCCAGGCGCTGGGCAAAGGCGACATTGGCCGGAATGTCGCGGTGCCAGAGTTGAACCCTGGTCTTGCCTCGGTCCTTCAGGCTCGCGAATGCCGACCGGGCGAGCCCGGACCCGACACCGCGCCGGCGGAACTCGGGCAGTACCCACGGGCCTTCGAGGTAGCCATGTTCCTCGTCGGCCTTGCGGTCGATGTACGCGTCGGTACAGCCCGCGGGCCCGCCGTCGAGCTCGGCAATCATCATTCCGGCCGCGTCGAACCATGGGCCCTGTTTGTGGAGTTCGAAGTCGGCCGCATTCTCCGGCGTGTACTCCGGGTACTCATCCAGCGCACGGTTCTGGATGTCGAGCCAGAGCGCGTCGTCTTGGCCGGAGACGTAGGGACGAATCAGGATGCTCACGATGGGCAACTACTTGCCGGCCAGGTCGAGTGAGTGGACCAAGTCGCGGTGGACGAGCGCGAAGCCCAGCCGCTCGTAGAGGTGGTGTGCGCCGGTAACGTTGGTGTCGTCGACATAGAGTCGGACCTCGTCCATGCCGTCCGTCTTCAGTTGTTTCATGCCCGCGAGCATCAGCGCCTTGGCGACGCCGCGGCCGCGCCAGGGTTTGAGCACGCCGATGTCCCAGAGCCCGCCGCGGTTCTTCCTGAGGTGCGCTATCTCTTTCGGGTCGTAGCCGTACCAGAGGTAGGCAACCGGCGTGCCGCCGACGCGGGCCAGGGAGATGTGGAAGATTGTGCCTTCTTCGGCGAAGGCACGGGCCCAGAATTCGAGCTCGACCAGCTTGACCGGCCGGTAGTTGAAGTGCTCTTTGAATGCCTCGTTCTCGATGGCGACGTTCACCTCGAGGTTCTCCTGGGTCGGTGCGACGACCTCGAGCTCGACTTCGGTGGATTCGCCGATGCCGCGTGGCAGGTCAGCAAGCGGTCGCTGCATCTCGCTGAACCGGCGTGTCGGCTTGAATCCTAGCGAGGCGAGGAAGCCGTTGATATCGGCCCGGTCGCGTTCATGGGATTCGGCGACGTACCGGCCGCGTTGCGCGAGGTCGGAGAGCACCCTGCGGGCCAGCGCGGTGCCGACGCCCTGGCGCCGGAACTCCGGTGGCACGTGCGGACCGGACATCATGCCTTTGCCGTCGGTGCGGTGCGGGTCAACGTACGCGAACCCGAACCCGGCCGGGACGCCGTCGAGGCTGGCGATGAAGCGGTGACGGTGCGGTTCTTCCGGTGACTGGTCCCAGAGACGAGTCTCTTCGACGGTCGTTGGTACGAAGTCGTCGTCTTCCGCGTGTGCGCGGTTGTAGATATCGACACGTATCTCGTCATCCTGGCCGCGGACGTACGGGCGGATGGCGATGGCCATCGTTGCCGTCCTAGCCTTTTGGGGTCTTTCTCGTCGCGAGCAACTCCAACGCCTTGCGGATGCGGGCCTGACGAGTCTCGGGCCGCTTCGCCTCGGATATCCAGTCGACGTATTCTCTCTTGTGGGAGTAGGAGAGGTTTGAGAAGAGAGAGTGGAGAGTGGGGAGTAGAGCGAGGGCAGCCTTGAGGTCTTTTGGGACCGCGATGGTACGGGCTTTGGTGTCCGGCTCCATCGCTACTGCCACAGTGTCGCCGGTATCGACCTTTGCGCCCTCGCGTATCGCCTTGTTCAACATCATGAAGTGGCTGCCAGAGCCGTCCGGGAAGATGGAGGAGCGGAACGCGAACCCGTTGACCGTCCCTTTGACCGCGACCCTGGCTTTGCTGCCGAATGCCGATTCGACGTCGAACGGTATCCTTATGCAGGACCAGCGCGCGTCACCCATCGGCGCTATCCTCGCCCTGAAGTTCTTCACCGGCATAGCGGTTCCTTTCGGATCAGTGTGATGATGGTAATCCCGCCGCCACCGGTGTCAAATGTCTCATCCGTCCGATCCTTCCGCTCGCCCGGTTCCGGCGAAACGTCCGGCCGGGCTCGCGCCCCCGCCCGCGGCCGGGAGAGGATTTCTTGAAACCTCTCTCTGGTCTGAATAGTCTAACTATTCAGAATGGTCAGCATAGGTGCAATCGTACTGTGGTTGGCCGTGTATGGCCAGGGATCGTAAGTAGTTCTCAAACCGGAGGTAAGGTATGTCCGAGGAGAAGAAGGAAAAGGCGGAAGAGAAGGGCGTCGGCGAGTGCCGGGTCACGGTCAATGTCGAGGGTTGCGGGGCGTGTTGCGGGACGGAGATGGGAGACCTGAAGCTCGACGGCAAGCAGCGGGTCATTAAGGTCGTCTGCTGCCCGTCTGAGGAGAAGAAGGCGCAGTGAGCGCAGGTGGAGGGCAGATCTTCGATGGCCTGCCCTCCCAGCTCGGGACAGCCAGGAATCGGATATGACGCCCCCGCGGACCCAGGAAACCCGATGGGAGATTACCACCAAGGCACAAAGGCACAAAGAGGATCGGAAGGGAACTGCAGGCTCGCGGGCAATTCCTGCCCGTCTGGACCTTCGTTTCTTGGTGTCTTTGTGGTAGGACTCCGGATCCGACTCCCTGCTGTTCGCGCCGTCACTTGGTGACCGCTTGACCTCGGTCGACACCGGCCTACACTATCAGAAGAGTCTGATAGTTCAGGAAGACCGAAGCGTGAGGAGCTACTATGGCGAAGCCGATGAAGGTCGAGTGCTGCAAGGTCGAATCGGTGGTGACGGTGGACGAGCGGGGTCAGATGGTGCTGCCGAAGGAAATCCGGGAGCGGGCCGGCATCAAGGCCGGGGATAAGCTGGCAGTGGTTTCGGTGAGCGACGGAGACAAGCTCTGCTGCATCACGCTGATCAAGGCCGACGCGCTATCCGGTACCGTGAAGGTGATTTTGAAGCCGATGTTGGGCGGGAATGAATAAGAGGACAGTTGAGGAGTTGTGATGAAGACGGATGATGTGAAACGGGTGGTGCGCGAAGGATACGCGAAGGTGGCGAAGGGTTCCGGGTCCTGCTGCGGGCCGCAGAGCTCTTGCTGCGGCACGGCGCCGACCGCAGAGGATGTGAGCCGCAGAGTCGGTTACTCGGACGCGGAGCTGGCAGCGGCGCCCGAGGGCGCAAACCTCGGGCTGGGCTGCGGCAACCCGGTGGCGCTGGCGTCGCTGAGAGAAGGCGAGGTCGTACTGGACCTGGGCTCGGGCGCGGGATTCGACTGCTTCCTGGCCGCGAAGAAGGTCGGCAGCAGGGGCCGGGTCATCGGCGTCGACATGACGCCGGAGATGCTCGAAAAGGCGCGCGAGAACGCGCGCAAGACCGGAGTCGCCAACGTCGAGTTCCGGCTCGGAGAGATCGAGAATTTGCCGGTGGCTGACGGCTCGGTGGACGCGGTCATCTCCAACTGTGTCATCAACCTGGCGCCGGACAAGGCGCGCGTGTTTGCCGAGGCGTTCCGGGCGCTGAAGCCGGGCGGCAGGCTGATGGTGTCGGACCTGGTGTTGACTGCGCCGCTGCCGAAGGTCGTGCAGGAGTCGGTGGCGGCCTATGTCGGCTGCCTGGCCGGGGCCAGCCTCAAAGACGAATACCTGCGAGCGATCGAGCAGGCCGGGTTCGAGAAGATACATGTCGCGAGCGAGGATTCGTTCCCGGTCGACTTGATGCAGAACGACCCGACTGCGCAGGCGGTCGTGAAGGATTTGAAAGTCTCCCGTGAGGAAGTAACGCGGATTGCCGGGACGGTAGTCAGCGTGAAGGTCTCGGCCCGGAAGCCGGACCGATAGGGGGTATGCCGTGAGCAAGGGGATTCCGAAGTTGTCGCTGTTGCTGTTGTTCTTCGCGGCCGGGTGTGCGCTGCCCGGCCGGGCCGGACCGGGAGAGGTCGATGCCGGCGATAGAGTCGCGGCGCAGTTCATCGAGAACCACATCTACGTGCCGGTGACAGTGGCGGGGAAAGAGCGGCTCTGGATTCTCGACTGCGGCGCGGGTGGGTCGGTGATTGACCGGGAGTTCGCGAACGAACTCGGGCTTGAGACCAAGGGCGAAGTCGAGGCGATGGGCGTGGCCGGTTCAGTGAAGACCGGCTTTGCTTCGGTCCCGCGATTGCGCGTTGGTGGCATCGAGTTGGAAAGCCAGCCGATGGTGGTACTGGGAATAGCGGAGCTGATGCGCCGGAACACCGGAACCGAGCCGGCCGGCATCCTGGGCTACGACTTCCTCTCCAAGTTCGTGACCAGGGTGGACTTCGCCGGCCAGACGGTCACGCTCCTTCGGCCCGAGAGTTTCGTCTACCGTGGTCCGGGTCGGACGATACCGATGCGTGTTGAGGCAAACATCCCGGTGGTAGAGATGGCGGTCGACGGGGAGTATCGCGGGCAGTGGCGGCTCGACATCGGCGCTTCAATATCGGCGTTTCACCACCACGCGGTCGAGAAGTTCGGGCTGGCCGCGAGAAGCGGGGTTGAGCGGCTCGCCGCCGGAATGGGAGGCAGACAGCGCCATCGACTGGTGCAGTTCGCTGACGCGGAACTGGCCGGGTTCAAGTTGGAGCGGCCGGTGCTGTCGGTGCCGGTCGAGGCCGGCCCGGGTGCCTTTGCCGGGACCAGCGTGCTCGGGACCGTGGGCAATTCGGTGCTGCACAACTTCGTGCTCTACCTCGACTACCGGGGCAAGCGTGTCGTAGTGGAGAAGGGGTCAGAGTTCGGCAAACCGATGGTGCTTGACCGCAGCGGGCTCCAAGTCAGCCGGAATGACAGCGGCAGCTTCGAGGCCATCTGTGTGGCCGCGAACACGCCTGCGGACAAGGCCGGATTCAAGACCGGCGACGTCATCGAAACCGTGGACGGCCAGTCGCCGGAAGCACTGGGAGGCCTGAGCCGGATACGCGAAATGCTGCGGGCCGCGTCAGGTACACATTACCAGGTCGCTGTGCGTCGCGGAGATACCCGCCTCAGCCTAGACTTGGTGCTGGCCGAACTGTTCTAGGTCCGGCTGGCTTCGGTCACGCGGAAATGTTGGGGTTCAGCCGCGCTTGACTATGCGCGCTCGGCGCTGTAGAACGACAGCAAGTCAACAGGAGGTCGAATGAGAAATTCCGTGCTCTACGTGCTCCCGTTCGTTTTGCTTGCCGCCTGCCGCAACCAGTCACCGCCGGAGAAGCCGATCTCACCCATCGGACCGGTCTCCTGTACCACCGGCGTGGCGTACACGTACAAGGTAATGGCAGTCCACCCGCAGGGTCAGCGTATCGAGTTCCAGTTCGACTGGGGCGGGACAGTGGCCGACTGGGGCAACTGGGCCGCGAGCGGCGAGACCACATCGGTCAACCATGACTTCGACACCGCCGGGACATACGCGATTGCCGTCCGGGCTCGCGACAGCGCAGGGCTGCTTTCCATCTGGTCCGACCCGTTGTCAGTCACTGCTGTCAGCATCCCGAGCGGGCCGGCACGCAGCCTGTCGCTATGGGCAGAGACCGATTCGACGGTGCGGCTTGCCTGGAGTCCGCCGGTCGAAGGCGTGCCCAACCTCTACCGGGTGATGTTCAAGCCGGCCCGCGACACGCTGCGCGTCGCGCTCGAGACAAACGACACGACCTGCGTGCACGACCCTGCCGGCCTCACCGGTGACTATCGCGTGCTCGCGCGGTTCGGCGGCATCTACGTCGAACCCGAGGAGACGCTGTCGACGATACCGGTGCAAAGCGGCACGACCACGGTCGGCGAGTTGAGCGGCACGGGCAGACCGGGTTGCGGTTGGCCCGGGCCGGGTCGCGCCGCGGCGACGTACGACATGAGCGATACGGCGTGGGTCGATCTGGTTGACTTCTACGTGACCGACTTCAAACCGGGCTCCAGCGGTCCGACCTACTATCTCGCGAGTCCCGGCCTCGCACCGGATGACTCGGGCGGCAGCGTGCCGGCCGGACGCTGGCACGTCACGAGCTTCGCGGAGCTCGCGGGCGAGCAGAGCCGGGTGCCGCCGGTCGGGGACAGCGCGTGGAGGAGCTCGGCGCGAGTTCCCGGCGCGATGGTTGCGGGGTGCCGTACCGAGCAAGGCTACTTCGCTATGATCAGCGTCGGACAGCTGCGAATACAGCAGAAGGAGGTGCGCCTGCAGGCCTGGTTCCAGTCAGTGCAGGGACTGCGCCTGCTGCGGCACTGACCCTCCGCCGAGAGCATCGAACAGAGGCGCCCCGGGCCGCCTCTGCGTTCCATTGCGGTTTGACAGCACTCCGCGGTCGAGATATCATCACATATGCGGAGTGGATGCCGGCTGACCCGACCGAGGAGAGATTCCCTTGTCCCAAACGCCTGAAGGACCGTGCCGCCGCCCCGACCAGCCGTCGCTGCCCGAGTTTGATCCGTTCGGGTGGCTGAAGGGCCGGCGCCAGTTCACCCGCGCGCGACACATCGGCGCGGTGCTGGTGCGACACGGACTGGCGGAGTTGGCGATGCGGCTGGGGCTGGAAGGACGGCTGAGGTTCGGGCGCAAGGCGCGACCCGACGCAGCGGCGCTGAGCGAGCCGGAACGACTGGTCAAGGCACTCGAGGAACTCGGGCCGACGTTCATCAAGCTCGGGCAGATGCTCTCCACGCGGCCAGATCTTGTGCCGCCCGACTTCGTCAAGGCGCTGGCGAAGCTGCAGGACAATGTTCCGGGTATCCCATACGATGAGGTGGAGCGCGTCGTAGCTACCGAGACCTGCCGTCTGCCGGACGACATCTTTGCCGAGTTCGACCGCGAGCCACTGGCCGCCGCTTCCCTCTCCCAGGTCCACCGTGCCAGACTCGCGACCGGCGAGGAAGTGGCGGTCAAGGTGCAACGGCCCGGCATAGCCCGGATGATAGACGGCGACCTCGCCATCCTCGCATCGGTCGCCAGGTTCATCGAGCGGCATCAGCCCGACCTCGTGATGTATGACCCGGTTGGCCTCGTCGCCGAGTTCGACCGCAGCCTCAGGCTCGAGCTGGATTTCGTCCACGAAGGACAGAACGCTGACATCTGCCGTCGCAACTTCGTTGACGACCCGTCGGTTATTGTCCCGAAGATACACTGGAACTGCACGACCAGCCGGCTGCTCGTCCTCGATCTGTTCACCGGGGTGAAGGCGACCGACGCGGCCGGGCTCGGGCAGGCGGGTATCGACCGACACAAGCTCGGGCAGTCCGGCGGCCGCGTGTACATGAAGATGATTTTCGAGCACGGGTTCTTCCAGCCCGACCCGCATCCCGGCAACCTGGTCGTGATGTCCGACGGCCGGCTGGGCGTGATCGACTACGGCATGTTCAGCCGCATCGACGACGAAACCCGCGACTTGCTGGTCGACATGCTGCTCGCCGCCTATCGGCAGGACAGCAACCGATTGCTGCGGCTCGTGCTCAAAGTCGGCTCGAAGGGCGCGCACGTTGACGAAGCCGGCCTGCACACCGACATCAGGGATCTGCTCGACCGCTACTACGGGGCGAATCTGCGCGAGCTGTCGTTCGGGCGCGTGCTGCGCGAACTGCTGGCCGTCATTCGCCGGCACCGGATTACAGTTCCCGCCGGGCTCGCGATGGTCGTGCGCGGCCTCGCCACGGTCGAAGGGCTCGGTCTGCTCATCGACCCGGAATTCAACTTCATCGAGGAAATGAAGCCGTTCCTCGAAAGACTGGCCTGGCGCCGGTTCGGCCCGCTGGGCTGGTTCAAGGACCTGCGCCGCTACGAGGCCGACTTCGAGTCGCTGGTCCGCGACCTGCCCGCCGACCTGAGACAGATCAGCGACTGGCTGAAGAAGGGCGAGATAAAACTCCAGATTGACCACGAAGAGCTGCGCCAGATCGTCCGGAACCTCAGCGGCTCCAACAACCAGCTGGCTGCGGCCATCGTGCTGGCGGCGATCATCGTCGGCGCGTCGCTGCTCGTGGTGGCGGCGCCGACTGCACTGAGGAGCCTGGTGCCGGTCATCGGCATCGCGGCCTTCGTGGCCGCCGCTGCCATCGGCGTCTACCTGCTCCTGGCCGTCCTGCGACGCCGCTAGGGCCGCCCCGCTGAAAGAAAGCGGGAGCATCGCTCCCGCTCTCCAGAGAACCGGTCCGCTGCTACTGGATGAACCCGTGGGTCTTGAAGCGGCCCACGATGGTGTCCCTCGGCACAAGGCCGACAATGCGCGAGAGTTCGTTGCCCTTGGCATCGAGGAAGACAAGGGTTGGTATCGCCTGGACGTTGAACTTCTTCGCCAGTTCCTTGTTCTCGTCGGAATCGATGGACTTGATCTCGATCTTTCCCGCATACTCCGTTTCCAGAGCTTCAATAATGGGCTTCAGTTGTTTGCAGGGAGGGCACCACGTCGCCCAGAAATCCCAGAGCTTGGGAAGATCGGTGGCCGCTTCGGCCTTGGGCTGAGGCGGGGCGGCGGGCACCTTCTCTGCCTTCGAGCCGCATCCGGCAACGACAAGCAGTGCAAGGACGAATGTGATTGTCAGGTTTCGCATGAGGAAACTCCTTTCGCCAACCATTCTGGGCCGGCGGCGAGACAAGTCAACCAAAGCCGAGCGACAGCAGACTACGGTCTACCCCAGGAGGGACGCGGTTTTCCCGTGTCCCCCTCAATCAACAGTGTCCCGCAGTCGCTACGACTTGAGCTTGAGAGCCTGGGTGATGGAGATGTTGCTCTTGCCGTCCTTCTCGTAGACCAGCATCTTGATCACCTCGGTCTTGTCCGGATTTATCCACTCCAGCATGCCGACCTTGCCGCCTTCCGGATCCCTGGCCCATCCAGCCTTCTCAACGGATGACTGGTACCACGCTTCGATCTGCGGACGCGGGTCGGCGGAGACGAGAGTCCAGCTCGTGCCTTTGCTGTCCTCGGTGTTGAGCGCCATGCGTTCGACGGCGGTCGCGCCCGGGTAGCGCAGGTAGTCGGGCAGAGTGGAGATGTCGACCGCCGGCGGGCCTGACGGTCTGGCGGTCGGCTGCGGCGCGGATTCACGGCAGCCGGAAACGACAAGCAGGGCAAAAACGAACGCGGTTATGATTCTCTGCATCGGAGGGTTTTCCTTTCGCTTACGATTGAGAGCCTCTGCCCGGCCGAGTCGGTCCGGGCCGGCCGCGGTCCGCTCTCCTGTCGTGCGGCACGTGCATGTCCTCGAACGCGGACTGCTATCGCTCCAACGCAGGGGGGTTGCCTTCGATGAGGACGGTGTTGGTATGCAGCCCGAGAAGGAAGAAGCCCGGGAGGTTCCAGAGGAACTCGTACCACTTGTAGTATGACTTGACGCGCATCTGACTAAGATTGACTTGTCTGGCCCAGGTGGCGGTGTTGAGTGCGCCGTTTGAGATTGGCACCAACCCCCAGAACAGGGAAACCTGTCTGAGTTCGAACCTGACCGTTGCCGGTTCGTTCGCCAGCAGCGTGACGGTCTGACCGGGCGGGGCCTTCACGTACAAGGTGCTGCAACTGATGAGCAGCAGAAGTGCGGACACGAGCAACACGGGTTTCCTCACAGGGCCTCCTTTATGTCAGTCTACGAACGCGGTGCGCGCTGTCAACAGGCGCGAGCGTAGGTCGCGCGTGGGCGACCTCCTTCAGGCTACGGCGCGCAGGCGGCGATATCCTGCGGGTTCAGGACGATGCTCGCTATCTGCGCCTCGATGCGGCGGACGGCTTCCGCGCTGCGGTTGCCCGGCCGCAGGTAGCCGAGGTCAGCCGGCACGAGGTGAAGCGTGAGCCGGACCCGGCGATGGAAGACAAGCAACTTGCTCGTCCCATCGTACTGGACCGGCGCGACGAAGACGCTGGCGATGTTGTAGCCGAACGTCGAGCCTTGGTGACCGTTCGTCGCGACTTCGGCCGGGTAGACCGAACCGTAGTACTTGGGGTCGGGCGAGACGGAAGCGGGCAGTTCTGGGTCGGAGATGACCCGCGGCGGCTGCACCGGGTAGACAGCCGACGCGCACGGAATCGTCTCGGTCTCGACCGCGTCGACCGTGAGACCCGTCACCTTCATGTCCTGCGGCATGACAAGCTGAGCTACGGCAATCGGGACTGCGGGCGCGCCCACCTCCCACGCGCTCACGCAGTGCCCCAGTGAGACCGCGGTCAGCCCGTCCTGCTCCCGCAGGACGAGCTGTGTCCGGTCGAACGTCAGCTCGGCCGGCACGGTCAGACCCAGGGCGACCGCAACGGCTGCGGCCAGGATCGCGGCAATTCCCCTCATCGTATTCTCCTATCTTGCGACAACGACTCGGTTCACGCGCTGGGCCGCGCACACGAAGTAGACCCCGGAGGCAAGGTGCGAGACGTGGTTGGGGCCGGGCTTCAGCGTCATCACGCTGCGGCCGCAGATGTCCAGCAGCAGGGGCCTTGGGACACGATCCGAATTGCCCGGCAATTCGGTCATGTCCCGCGGCAGGAACAGCACGCCGCGCACGACGGTAGTTCCGAGCTTGGGGCTTGAAGCTCGGGGCTTGTGGTTTTCCTCAACCCCGCTGCCCGAAGTCACCCAGACCGGCATCGCCGGCGCACCCATCAGGTTCATCTCGTAGTCACTCCACCGAGAAACCAGGTTCGTGTCGGCAAAGGGCGCGGCCCGGGCACGACTCGCGGTGAAATCCTCCAGGCTTCCCGGGCCGGAGTGGCCGAAGAGCGAGCTGACGAAACCTTCGACCATCATCGCTGCGTACTTCCGCTGCGGGTTGTAGGCATCAAGCACCCCGAGGCGGGAGTTGCCGATGCCGGCGACAGCGCCACCGTTCGGCGCGCCCAGCGCGTACTCCAGTATACAGTCCATCCCGTCGAAGTGCCCGGTCAGACAGCCGACCGCGATGAAGATGGTGTAGTTGGGTCCGTTGGTGAGGTTCTGGACATCAGCTCTGCCAAGAGTCCAGTTGTGGTTCTCCCAGCCGCAACCGTAGGCATCGGTCCCGCCGTGGTCCCATTGGATGTAGATATGCTGGCCCGCGTTCAGTGCATTCAGCACAGCGGTGCGGTGATTGCCGGTGTGCGAGTCGTACACCCTGGTACAGGGCTTCATGCTCTGCGGCAGGTATGCGGAGTCATACAGCTCCATCGTTGCTTCTCCGAGAACCTCGGGATTGTGGGAGATGTCGAACCCGGTCAGGAGTACGTTGCGCAGGTAAGCGGCGGACGAGTCGGCACAGTAGGCGAGGAACTTGTCCACAAACAAGTCTACCGAACTGATGTAGGTGGCCGGCAGCCGGGCCACGTGCACGTCGGGGTAGAGGTCGACGGAATCCTCGACCTCGCCGAAGAGACTGTCGCCGTCCCGGTCCCAGTCGCCGTCGAGGTCGGAGAAGTAGAGGTCGGTAGGAACCGTGTCCTTTATCGGCGGCAGGATGCTCGATGCATCCACCCAGCCCTTTCGGCAGGGCAGGATGTCGTCGTCACCGCCGAGGAGCACATGGGTCGTGCCCCAGTTCTGGTACGCATGGCGGATGAAACTGCGAATCTTCTCCGCCCGGTCCCGTCCCGGAAAGGAGGCGTAGATTGCTTCGGCCGAGACGGTGGTGTCGGCAAGGCCGACGTTGTTCTCAAGCCAGGCGCCAAGCGGTGCGAACCGCGTCACGAACGAGTCGGTCGTCACCGTGACGTGGTCGTACGGCTGGCCGGATACTATGGCCGGCAGTAGCAACGCTGCCGCACACAGCACTTGTCTCATCTTACAAGTTTGGCTGACCGTCAGCACATCGTCAAGGAGCGGGGCCTGCCGGCGAACAAGTCAGTAGCCCAGATCGAGGTTGACAGCGTTAAGGAAGTCCGTCCGTCCGGCCGCGAATCGCCGGATGTTCTCCATGACTTCGTCCCAGCGTGCTAGGTCGTCCAGCGGCGATGCGGCCCGGTGCGGCGAGAGCACGACATTGTCGAGCTGGTGGAACGGGAGCCGATATGGGTACCTCCGGCCATCGGGATCGGGCTCGGGCACGTAGTTGTACCAGACGTCAATCGCCGCGCCCCGGATCGTACGTTGCTGCAGCGCCCGGTACAGCGCCTCCTCGTCAAACACCGGGCCGCGACCGACGTTCACCACCAGCCCGTCCGGACCCAGGAGTTCGAGTTCCCGGGCCTGGATGAGTCCGCGCGTGTCGTCGGTTTCGGGCAGTGCCGCAATGAGGACGTCCACCTGCTGAAGGAACCGGTCGAGCTCGGTGGGTTCGAACCGCGCTGCCGGGGTCGGCATCGGCTCGCTCCTGCCCGTCCATTCCCGGCGCAGCACCGCGAAGCTGGTGTCGAACCGCGACAGCAGGGAATGCACCTGGCGGTTGACGCGGCCGTAGCCAAGCAGGCCTACGGCGCGACCTCGTAACGGCAGGGACTTCGCGTCGGTGTCTCCGGTACGCCACCGGCCCTGCCGCATCCAGCGGTCGTGCTGGACCACGTGGTTCGTCAGTGCCAGCAGCAGGGCGACCGCATGCTGGGCGGTGAAACCGGCATTGCCATGACCGTTGATGAGCACGACGCCGCGCTCACGGAAGTACCGCTTGAACCTCGGGAGCAGGTGCTGTACGCCCGCCCCGGGGTTAATGAACAGCTTCAGTTGCTTCGCCGCCCCGAGCATCGCTTCTTCCGGCTGCCAGCCCACGACTATGTCCGCGTCGGCGGCGAGTGATTGGAGAGTCCCGGGCTTAGAATCCGGCGGGAACACCAGCCTGACGCCCGCCGTATCGCGCAGCCCCTGTGCGAGGTACTCCCGAAGGTCATCACGCGGCTGCCAGATGAACAGAACAACCGTTTGGGGATTGTCCAGGTTTCCTCGCGACTACTTCTGTACCACGAGCCTGGTGACACCCGGCGGGCCGCGATTCACGCGGGACTGCGAACCTACAAAGTACACGCCGGGGGCGAGGTGGGAGACGTCGTTCGGGCCGGGAGCGAGGTCGAGAACCTTCCGGCCGGAGGCGTCCAAGAGGATAATTGCAGATTTCAGATTGCAGATTTCAGATTGCAGATTGAGGATGCCGCGGACGATGGTCGGGCCGAGGTTTATCGGTTGGCGTTCGGCGTTTGGCGCTTCTTCGACGTCGGCATGGCTGACATAGGCGCTGTCGAGTATCCAGTTGTCCGGGTCGACCGTTAGGCTGCTGGGATTCGCGGCGACGAGGAAGGTGTCGACCTGCGGGTTGGCTTCGGGACGAAGGGTGACCACGGTGCTGGCGACGGAGTTGAGTCGCACCGGGATGGGCGTGCGGAAATAGTCCGGCGCTCCGCTGCCATTGGCCTGGGCTAGGCTGGTGACCACCCGGAAGCTGTCACCGGCCGGTTCGCTGCTCCAGTTCAGATGGTACTTGGGATAGCCGGCCTCGTAGACCCACTCGTCAAAGAACCACGAGAGTTCCTTGCCGCTTTCCCGCTCGTTGATGCGGCAGTAGTCCTCGGTCGAGGCGTTGCCGTACTTGAAGCTGTCGCCGTAGGCGCGCAGGGCCTGGAAGAAGACGCCCGGCTGCTCCCACGCGGTGTCGCCCAGCACCCAGCGGAGCGTGTGCTCGACCCACGCGCCCTTGCAGTAGATGGTGCCGTAGTTGTAGATCTCCGACTCGGGCGGGTTGTAGATGGCGAAGCGGCGCGAGCGGTCCTGCTGGATGGCGGCGCGGCCCTTGCCGGCGATGTAGTTGTTGAACACGCTCCGGCCGCCGGCATGTCCGACATAGAGACACTCGAAGTAGGTGGCGAACCCCTCGTTGAGCCAGATGTGGGCGAAGTCGACGCAGGTGACCATGTCGCCGTACCACATGTGAGCCAGTTCGTGAGCCATTCCATCATCGTCGCCCTGGCGCAGCCAAGAGGTGTGAATCATGGTCAGGGTCTGGTTCTCCATCGCCCCCCAGGGGAAGCTGTAGTAGCCGGGAACCTGTCCGTACTTCTCGAACGGGTACGGCCCGAACATGGTCGTATCCGAGTAGTAGTCGAAGATCCCGGGGATGCAGTCGAACGTGCTGACCGAGACGGCGGAATCCTGCGGCCACATGAAGTACAAGGAGGGAACCGTGTCGCCGTTCGGCTGGATGAGGTCGTGCTTCCAGGACGAGAAGCGGGACGCGGCGAAGTTGATGAGGTAAGTGGCAATCGGGTAGGGGTGGTTCCACCAGTAGGTTTTCGTGCCCGAGCCGGAAGTGACCGAATCGAGCAGCCCGTTGGCGCAGACCTGGAACGTGTCGGGCACGGTGATATTGAGCATCACGCCGCGTTCCGGCTTGTCGAACGGCTCGTCCCAGCCGGGCATCCAGTAGCGGCAGTCTTTGGGCGGAGTGCAGGTCATCGCGTAGGCGTGACTGACTGTCGGCGGCCGGGCGAAGTAGTAACCCCGTTCGGCGGCGGTGGACTCGCGGTGGTAGAAGATATCGAGGACCGTGGAGTCGCCGATGGGCAGAGGGTTGTTCAGTTCGACGACCAGCAGGCCGGCGGGGGCGGTGAAGTTGAGCGGCGTGCCCAGACGTTTGACCGAGTCGCAGACGAGATTCACAAAGTGGAGTGTGCAGAGGAGGATAGCCGGCACATCGCTGCGGATGGAAAGCGCCTCGTGCGCGACGTAGGACTTGTTCGTCATCGGCAGTATGATGTCCAGCCGGTAGTGCCGCACATTGTAGGAGTGCAGCGACTCGGCTTCGGTGGCGCCGACGTAGCGCGCCCGGCAGGCCGCAGCCATCGGCCGGTCTCCCGTATGGGGCCGGTCCCCGAGAATCTCCTCAATCGATGGAGTGGCAGCGACCAGAGTCCCTGCCAGTGCCAAGAGCAGCAGCGTTTTCATCTCGACTCCTCACTCCTCCCGATCTACTTCTCCAGCAGTTCCGCTATCTGCAGCGCGTTGGTCGCCGCGCCCTTGCGCAGGTTGTCCGTGACAACCCAGAGGCTGATCTCCTCCGGTTCCGCGCCCTGGCGTACGCGGCTGACAAAGACCGAGTCGTTGCCACGGCAGTCGAACGGCGTAGCATAGTCCTTGCCCGTGCGCAGGACCACCCCGGGCGCGCTCTTGAGCGCCCGCACGGCTTCCCGGACCTTCACCGGCTCGCCGAAGCGGCAGGTCACTGCCAGTGCGTGGCCGACCAGCACCGGAACGCGCACGCAGGTCGAATTCACCTTCAGGTCGGGCAGGCCGAGTATCTTGGCCGATTCCCGTATGGTCTTCGTCTCCTCGCCGCTGTTGCCCTGCGGGTCCAGGTCGGCAATCTGGGGGATGACGTTGTCGGCGATCTGCGGGCCGAGAGGGCTGTCCTTCGCATCCGGCCGTTGCCGCAGCGCCACGAACTCGGTCTCGTACCGGAGTTGCTCGACCGCTGCTTTGCCCGCACCCGAGACCGACTGGTAGGAGGCAAGCCAAATCGCATTAAGACCGAACTCCTGGTGCAGCGGGTTGACCGCGACGACCAGGGGTATCGTCGTGCAGTTCGGGTTGGCGATGATGTTCTCGTGTCCATCGAGCGAGAGTGGGTTGACCTCGGGCACGACCAAAGGGACCTCGGGTTTGAGCCGGAACTCGCTCGACTTGTCGATAACCGGGCAGTGCTTGGAGATTTGCGGTACGAGCTTCCTCGCCAGGTCGGATTCAAGGCAGAAGAAGGCGACGTCCAGGCCCTGGAACCCGTCCGGGTCGACCTCCTTCACCTCGTACTCTCTGTCGCGGAACTTCAGCTTTGCGCCGGCGCTCCTGGCAGAGGCGAAGAGACGCAGGTCTTCGACCTTGTGCGGGCCGGACTCGAGGATGCGCAGCAGGGTCTCGCCTACGAGCCCGGTCGCGCCGGCAATGCCGATTCGCTTCATCTGGACCTCCAACTACTACCGCAAGGGCACCAGGAGACAAAGAGGAAACGAGAAGCTGCACGTGACGCGCCGAAGGCGCCTGATCCTGCTCGTGCCTTTGTGTCTTGGTGGTTCAAATCCGTTCTCCTAGTCACTGTAGCCATCGGGGAATTGACGATGCCACTGCCACGCATCGGCGATCATCTGCTCGAGGTTCTTCTCCGGCTTCCAGCCGAGTTCCTTGCGGATTCGCTCGGACGAAGCGATAAGCGTCGGCGGGTCGCCGGGACGGCGCGGCCCCACCTTCAGGGGTAGCTTGCGGCCGACAACCTTCTCGGCAGTGGCGAAGACCTCCTTGTTGGAATAGCCCGACCCGCTGCCGAGGTTGTAGATGACGTCGCGGTCGGCGATTGTCTCCATCGCCAGCAGATGGGCGCGCGCCAGGTCGTGAACGTGAATGTAGTCGCGGACGTTGGTGCCGTCCCGGGTCGGATAGTCGTCGCCGAAGAGCTCGAAGGTCCTGCCCGGCTGGAGCACGCTGCGCAGGATGTCCGGAATCAGGTGGGTTTCAGGGCGGTGGTCTTCGCCCAGCCAGGAATACGCGCCCGCGACGTTGAAGTAGCGGAGGATGGCGTGGTTCATCTCCAGGGCCATGGCGAACTCGGTGAGCCGGGCCTCGAACTCCAGCTTGGTACGGCCGTACGGGTTCATCGGACTGAGCGGCGCGTCTTCCGTGATGGGCATCTTCTCCGGCGCGCCGTAGACTGCCGCGCTTGAGGAGAAGACGAAGCGTTTGACCCGGTGGCGGGCGGCCGCTTCAAGCAGGTTCGCGCCGCGGGTGACATTATTGTCGAAGTAGAGGTCGGGCTTCGCGACCGACTCGCCGACCTGGGACAACGCAGCGAAGTGCATCACGCACTCGGGCCCGGCCTCGACAAACGCCTGTTCGAGCGCCGCGGTGTCGCCGAGGTCGCCGACCACAAGGCGGACGGAACCAACCACCGCCGCCCGATGGCCACGCGAGAGGTTGTCAAAGACCGTGACATCGTGGCCGGCCTGGATGAGCACCTTGGTCATCACGCTGCCGATATAGCCGGCCCCGCCGGTAACGAGAACTCTCACCAGGCAAATATACCAGCCGATTCAGGCGCTGGCAAGTCGGCCCCGGAGCGGAGACGGAGTCTTACCACCAAGACACCAAGGCACAAAGCGAGACGGGCGGGGACATGACTGGGTTGACAGACAACACGGATCGTGTCCCAGGCCCAGAGAGAACCGGAGCTCCACCACGAAGGCAGGAGCTGAACCAACCACAGATGGACACGGATACACACGGATTCGGGTCCGGCCCCGAGGCTGCATCCGCGTCCGCCCGTGCTCATTCGCTGCTGGTCTCTTCGGGTCTTTCGTGCTTTCGTGGCCAGACTCCACTTCCGCCTCCTGGCCGTTCTTCTTCCGTCCGGCTAGAAGTTGCGGTAGAAGCGGTGGTCGGGCTCGAACGATTCGAGCTTCAGGAACGCGGCGATTTCCGGCCGGTTGGCGATGGCTGACAGGACAACGCCGAACGGTGCTCCGCGCAGCCAGTGCCACTTGGCCGCGGCGACTCGGCGGAGCCACTTGAGCCTGGACCCTCCCGCGCGCAGCGGCAGCTCCTTGTACCGGCGGTGTGTCCGTATGAACTGAATGACCTTTTGCTTGGACGGCCACGACCGGTCGTGAAGAAGCACGACGCCGCCGGGCCGGAGCATCTTGTCAATGTAGAAGAAGTCGAGCAGCGTGTAGTCAAACGTGTGCCAGCCGTCGATGAAGGCAAGGTCGAGCACCACGCCCTTCTCAATCAGCTTCGGCAGCATCAGGTGAGACGGGCCTTCGAGCAACTCGAAGACAGAATCGAGCCCGGCGCGCTTCAGGCTCGCGAGCGCCGCCCCGCCATGTACCGTATTCTGCTCCGGGTCCACACCGTAGTGCTTCACATTAGTGGCGAGTGTCGATTGGCGAGTGTCGATTGGCGCATCAGAGCTGTTTTCGTTCGTCGTTCGCCGTTCGGCGTTCGGCGTTTCCCTGTATGGCGCAGTTTGTGCCTGAGCGTTCGTCGTTCGGCGTTCGGCGACCGTCGTTTCCCCAGATGGCGCGGTTTGGGCCTGAGCGTTCGTCGTTTGGCGTTCGGCGTTCGGCGTTTCCCCAGATGAGGCAGTTTGAGTCCGAGCGTTCGTCGTTTGGCGTTCGGCGTTCGGCATTTCCTCCAGGAGAGCAGCGCAGATAGCGATCGTGGAGAGCCCGAACGCCACCCCGGTCTCAAGCGTCGTCTCGGCCTTCACAAATCGCACCATCTCCTGCAGGATGAGCGCATCCTCGCGCGGCACCGCGCCCGTGACCTTCCGCTCCTTGCCGGCAAGGTCAACGCACTTGCCAGTGCGGTAGATGTCTTCCAGAACCTGATTCACTTGGCCCTGAGTATAGACAGCCGCCGCCTACTGTCCACCTGGGGCGCGGTTAGCATTCCCTCTCAGGGTCACCAACTGCCAGCCGTAGGTCGTCAGCTTTCCTGATCCGCGCCGCCGATCTGCAATCTACAATCTGCAATCTGAAATGCCTGAGGCCGCTGGCTGTCAGCCGTGAGCTGTCGGCCGGCCTCCGCCAATCGAGAATCGACAACCAGAAATCGGAAATCTGCCCTGGGTGCTGTCTACTGCATACTGCCTACTGCCTGCCGTATGCATCGACAGGCTTCGAATTCACAAGAATAGGGGGATCGCTCTTCGGGACTAGAGTGCGGACCTCAGGTCGTCTTTGGGCAGGTCGCAGTCGCGCAGAATCCGGGCGAGCAGGCCGGGTCCAATGGTCTCGCCCCGGTGAACCGGAACAACGGTGCACCGGCCGTCCGCGTGGCGGAGAAAGTGGTGGCTGCCTTTGACCCTGACCAGCGCGAAGCCCTGCTTGCGCAGGGCCTTGACTAGACGTTCGCCCGAGAGCGAAGGAAAATCGCTCACACCGCGACGGTGACCCGCTGAACACCCACGAACTGACTCGTGACCGGTTCCTCGACCTCAAGGCAGAGCGCGATGGCCTCCTGTATTCGTTTCATCAGAGCGTCGAGGGACCTCGCCTGCGTATGACAGCCGCGCAGGGCCGGGACCGAAGCTACATAGTAGCCGTCCTCGTCTCGCTCGATGACGACGTCAAACTCCCTTCGTCTGCCTGGTGTCGCGACCCGTGCTCGCGTGCTTCGACGTGCGCTGCTCATTGATAGATACTACGTGAAGGAACTCCGAACGTCAAGTACCCGTGCGGAATCGCGGTCGGCCGCCCCGCCAGTCTGGAGTCTCGGATCTCCGTGGTGCCTGGCCTTGGCCCGCCAGCAATGAGTCTGGGGAGTGGAGCTTGTCTAAAAACCAGCTGATTCGTGCCTTTTGACGCATCCTTCGGTGTCTGACAACGTCTAATAGTTAGTGCGGTTTCCCCTGACAATCTGGTCTTCGGATGAAAGGAGTCACTGACTCATGC
>Ga0194112_10001763_pt1 | contig 31550 bp, 33 predicted proteins | sample TA2MahC400mmetaG_FD_146191 | JGI IMG/M metagenome (GOLD analysis project Ga0194112, IMG submission 146191) | Freshwater microbial communities from Lake Tanganyika, Tanzania - TA2015016 Mahale Deep Cast 400m | ecosystem: Environmental > Aquatic > Freshwater > Lake | place: Tanzania: Lake... | reverse complement strand
ATCTGAATTACTAAAGAGAAAAGGCGTGCCGCATCAGATCCTGAATGCAAAATATCACGAACTGGAGGCGCAGATTGTCGCCCAGGCCGGAAGATACCAAGGGGTAACCATAGCCACCAATATGGCCGGTAGAGGTACTGATATTATTCTAGGAGGCAACCCAGAATATATAGCCAAGAATTTATTAAAACAGAAAGAGTTAGATGTAAATAGCTCCGAGTATAAAAATGAATTCCAGCAGTTATTGGGTAAGTTCCAGAAGCAGACTCAGGATGAGCATAAGAAGGTTGTGGACTTAGGAGGCCTCCATGTTATTGGCACCGAACGCCATGAAGCTCGCCGTATTGATAATCAGTTGCGCGGCCGTTCCGGAAGGCAGGGAGACCCAGGCTCTTCCAGGTTCTATGTTGCCCTGCAAGATGATTTGATGCGGTTATTCGGCTCGGACAGAATTGCGTTCATTATGGATAAATTCGGGATGGAGGAAGGCCAGGTAATCGAACATCCAATAGTAAGCCGAGCAATAGAGATAGCCCAAAAAAGAGTAGAACAGCATAATTTTGAAATCAGAAAACAGCTCTTGGAATATGACAACGTCATGAATAAGCAGCGAGAGGTCATCTATGGCCTGCGCAGAAGAACTCTTGAAGGCAAAGACCTTAAACCCTACATTATGGATACAATCGCAGACGTTACGAACATGGTTTTGCAGCAGTATCTTTTTGTGGAAGGCGGGCTTGAGCCGGATATAGAGGGCTTAAAAAGGTATATAAAATTTAATTTGAATTATGAATTAAAGATAAAAGATGAAGAGTTGCTAAGCCTGTCAAAAGAAGATGCAATGGATAAATTCCTGGCTGAATTGACGGCTTTTTATGAAGAGAAAGAAAAGAATATCGGTCAAGACAATATGAGGCAGCTAGAGCGCCTGGCGCTTCTACAGATTATTGATTCAAAATGGAAAGACCATCTATATGCCATGGACAATCTTCGCGAAGGCATTTCTCTTCGGGCCTACGCCCACCGAGATCCGCTCGTCGAATACCAGCACGAGTCATTCAATATGTTCCAAGAAATGTATGATTCGATAAACGAAGAAGCCGTCCAGGCGATATTCAAGATTCAGGATGTGTCTAAAGAACAGGTAAGAAGTATATTCATGTCATTGCCGCAAGAATTTATCCATAGCGAATTCTCAAGCATTTCCGAAGCCAAGGTATCACAAGATAAAGTTTTGCCAAAAAAAGAAATCTCAAAACCTCAAGCCTTAAGTCCTGAAGCGGCACAAAAGGTCGGCCGTAATGACCCTTGTCCCTGCGGTAGCGGGAAAAAATATAAAAAGTGCTGCGGTAAATAAATCAACCCATTCGACGCACCCCGTGCTAAAGCACGGGGTTTGCTCAGGGTTGATACAGAGCGGCGCTTTTGAACCCCGCCTTAAAAGGCGGGGGGGATAGCGCCGTCGAATGTATCAAAAGATGAAAAAAACAAATTCGTTATTACTTTGTTTCATTAGCGCGATTTTGTTAGCTTTGCCGTTTTTTAGCTTCCGATTTTGGTTATTGTGCTGGGTAGGTTTTGTGCCATTTTTCTTGCTACTTAGAGATAAAACTGCGTTAAAGTCATTCGCATGGTCTTATTTTTTAGGTTTTATATTTTTTGTCAGTATACTTTACTGGTTAATTCACGTGACCATGCTGGGCTGGATAGTTTTAAGTGTTTATCTAGCTTTATATCTCGGGATATTCGGTTTAATATTTAATTTCTCCAAGAAATTAAAAAGTTCTTATTTTATTTTATTTATCGCGAGCGCCTGGGTCTGCGTAGAGTTTTTTAGGTCAATTTTCTTGACGGGTTTTCCCTGGGCCTTATTGGGTTATTCGCAGTATAAAAATCTTTTCATTATACAGATAGCCGATATCTTCGGGGTTTATGGGGTATCGTTTTTGGTCTTATTGACTAATGCCGCTATTTATAAGGCATTAGAGAACAAGAAATCTCGCATTAAATATTGTTTAGTCGTTTTTATAATAATTGCACTTACCTTTAGCTATGGATATTTTCGTCTGAATCAGAAGCTTGCCGGGGAAAATCTGCGCGTTTCGGTTATCCAGGGCAATATTCCTCAAGATGAAAAGTGGCAGTATGAACTTATGCCTTATATTTTAGGCAAACATTTGACGCTGGCAAGGCTTGTTTCTAAAGAAAAGCCCGATATTATAATTTGGCCGGAGACATCTATCCCTGGGGCGCTAGAAGAGGAGCCCTTATTATTCAATAATATCATTTCTTTGGCCAAGGATATAGAGGCAGATCTTTTAGTAGGCACAATTTCTGCCAGGGGTGGCTCATATTACAATAGCGCTGCCCTAGTTTCAAAAGAAGGCAAGATAATAAATCGTTACGATAAATTACATCTTGTTCCTTTCGGAGAATATATTCCTTTTCCTCGCCTATTTTCTTTTGTTTCCGATATCGCACCGGCTCCTATTGGAGATTTTGCATTTGGCAAAGAATATACTGTTTTTTCTTTGGATGAGAATAGAAACAAAACTTTTTCTGTGCTTATTTGTTTTGAAGATTTATTTGCGTATCTTTCCAGGAATTTTGTCAATAGGGGAGCAAGATTCCTGGTGAATATAACTAATGACGCCTGGTTCAAGAAGACCGTTGAACCCTACCAACATCTTCAGGCATCGGTTTTCCGCGCAGTAGAAAATAGAGTCTGGGTAGTGCGCGCCGCAAATACCGGAGTATCTTGTTTCATCAATCCTAATGGGAAGATTGTTTCCAGCGTTCAAGATAAAGATACGCAAGAAGAAATATTTATATCCGGTTTTAAAACCCAAGATATTTCTTTAGACAAAAGAACAAGCTTATATTCAAGAATAGGGGATATATTTGTATTGTTCTGTTTTGTTTTCTTTCTGGGTGTTATCTTATTAGAGAAAATTCGGCGTCATTAAAGAATAGGAGGCGCTATGGATATCAAGGTTATCGCGCTTGAAAAACCAGAGGATGTAAATATTATTATCGGGCAGGCTCATTTTATCAAGGCGGTGGAGGATTTATACGAGGCGTTAGCCTGTTCATCTACTTCGATTAAATTTGGTATTGGTTTCTGCGAATCATCGGGTCCATGCCTGGTTCGTTCCGAGGGCAATGATGAAGCATTAAAAAAAATGGCTGAAAGCTCGGCTTTCAGAATCGGCGCAGGGCATAGTTTTGTTATTATGCTTCGTGACGCCTTTCCTATAAATGTTTTGAATGCCGTAAAAAACGTCCAAGAGGTTTGTTCGGTTTATTGCGCAACGGCCAATTCTGTTGAAATTTTATTGGCTGAGACTGAGCAAGGGAAAGGAATATTGGGTGTAATTGACGGTTCTAAGCCTAGAGGCATAGAAGCGGATAAGGATATCAAGGCCAGAAAAGATCTGCTGCGCAAATTTAAATATAAGTTATAGTAAATACTATTGTTATAAAAGAAATTCTTCTTGAATTTGCCGTCAATTCTGTTATAATCAATTTCAACTTTTGAAAATATATGGGCTTTAAGAAATATAAAAAATTTTTTGAGCGTAGATTAGGCCGATACGGCCTTTTATTTAGCTTTTTGATATTTAGGATTTTACCGGGGAAATCAATTTATGGCTTTGCTGATTTTGTGGCTAAATTAGGCTTTGTAATCGCCGGTAAGAAACGTAAGCACGCCTTAGAAAGTTTAAACATTGCCTTTGGTAAGGAAAAAGATTCAAAAGAGCTTAAACAGATTGCCTTGGCTTCTTTTGAATATATGGCGAGAGGTATTTTAGAACTTCTTTATTTAATAGAACATCCTCATCTTATTAGCCGGAAAGTAAGCATAGAAGGCAAAGGAAATTTAGATAAGGCTATAGCTGAGGGTAAAGGTGTTATTTGTGTAACTGCGCATTTCGGAAATTTCCCTTTGATGCTTTTTAAATTTGCCTGCGATGGTTATAAGACAAATTGTATTATGCGTATTATGCGCGATCAGCAGATCGAAGACATATTCAATAAGAAAAGGACGGATGCGGGGATAGGAACGATTTATAGTCAGCCTCGACCGGAATGCATAAACAAGAGCCTTAAAGCACTTCGTAATAACGAATTGCTATTTATACAATTAGACCAGAATTTTGGGACAGGCGGCGTGTTTGTTGATTTTTTCGGGACAAAGGCAGCGACTGCTACAGGCCCCGTTATATTTGCGATGAGGACTGGAGCGCCGATATTGCCGATGTTTATGGTGCGTAACAGAGATAATACTCATAAGATGATAATCGAACCGGTGCTTCATTTAGAAGAAAAAGCTACTCGCGAGGAAACCATCGTAGTAAATGTTTCCCGCATTACAAAGATAATTGAGGCTTATATAAGAAAATATCCGGAGGAATGGGGCTGGATTCATCGTCGCTGGAAGAGCAGGCCCACCAAAGAGACAATGGCGGGCAGGCCGGTTTCTTAGTTAAACATAGATTATTTAAAAAGGAGGTAGAAAAGTGGCAGAGGAAAAGAAGAGTGTTTTGGGGACGGTTTTTAAGCTGATTTTGGGCATTGCCTTTATAGTCTTAGGAGTCATGGCCGTTGCTGGTTGGTGGGCTAGTTTAGTAGAAGTTTTTAAAGGCTGCATAGGTTTGTTTTTGATTTTGGCAGGGTTGATTACCTTAGCTATTGCCAAAGAATAATCAATTAGACTACCATCAGTTTCTTCTGCTAAAGGGTGGTTTTGGGCAAATGAGGTCCTAGATCACCCTTTAGTATAGTATGTCTTTATCCGATATAATCTTTATTTTACCATTTTAAAAATAGGAGAAAGAAATGATAAAACAACAAATCTTAACCAAAGATTTAATAAAAGACAAACTAATTTTAAGAATCCTGGGGATTTTTGTATTTACTATCTGTACCGGATTAGGCGCTTTTGTACGCATACCTTTACCGTTTAGCCCGGTTCCTATAACCCTGCAAACATTCTTTGTTATTTTTTCCGGATTGGTTTTAGGTCCAATAGGTGCCGTAAGCCAGATTTTGTACATTCTTTTAGGGGTTTCTGGGTTGCCAATTTTTACAAATTCCGGTTTTGGGTTTTTTTATCTTTTAGGACCAACAGGTGGTTATCTATTCGGTTTTGTTTTAACAGCTTTCTTGATAGGTAGAGCCTCTAGAAAACAAACAGATAGCTTTCAACCGCTTTTAAATATTATTTTGGCTTCTCTTTTGATCCTGCTTTGCGGCACAGCTTGGCTTGCATTCTTATTAAAAATTAGTTTTAATAAGGCATTCTTATTAGGCGCCCTGCCTTTTGTTCCCGGAGATATTATCAAGTCGATATTGGCTTATTCTATTTATAAGAAGATAGAATTTAGGACCAAAGAAATATTTTAATACTTTACAGGAGGGGAATATGGCTGTAAAAGACATACTGGTTAAGAAAGTTATCACTCTTAGTCCAGAGATGAGCGCCGGCGAGGCTCTGCAAAAGTTACTGGAGAAAGAAATCAGTGGCTTGCCGGTTGTAGATACAAACAATAAACTGGTTGGTATGTTTACTGAGAAATCTATTTTAAGGGCGATTTTACCCAGTTACGTTGAGAAGGTTGGTCATTTTGTATACGATGCAGACTCTAAGAAATTAGCGGAGAAGGTCCAAAGATTAAGTCAGATAAAAGTAAGAGACATTATGCGTAAAGAAGTAGTCACGGCTGGCTTAGAGACACCTTTATACGAAGTCGCGAGAATCATGCTTATCCAAAAGATAAGAAGAGTACCCGTGGTCGATAAAGATAATATAGTCCTAGGCATAATTGCGCGTCAGGATGTATTAAGGGCTTTAGTAAAAAATAAGGAATTAGGTAATGACTAATAAAGCAATGCTTTCTAAATTTGTTATTCTTGTTGTTTTGGCTATGACCGTTGGATTTCTATCGACTTTTATAGGAATGCAACAAAATCAGGCATTGGCTATTTCTATATTTCTCTGCTCTGTTATGGGAACGCTTTTTTTCTGGGAATTCCGTCTTAGCTTCGCATTTTTGGGCACCAGCCTTCTGCTTCTTTTTAAAACAATTGACTTAAAAAATGTAATTGAATTCGCATCTTTGGAAATAATACTTTTTTTAGTAGGCATGATGATTCTTATCGGGCTATTAAAAGAATCAGGATTTTTCGCTTGGTTGGTTACTCTGTTGATTCGGAGAAAAAATCTTACCGGAAGACAATTTGTTTTTTCAATTTGTTTTATTTCATCGTTGCTTGCCTGCGCAGTAGACGAAGTGACATCTATAATTTTTATGGTTGCGGCTATTTTAGAGATATGCGATTATTTTGAAGTCGATCCCATTCCTTTTATTTTGACTTCGATCCTTGCAACCAATATCGGCAGCGCAGGTACAGTCTTGGGCAACCCCATAGGAATTTTGATCGCTACTAAATCCGGTCTTACCTTCGAAGATTTTATTCTTAAGGCGTTTCCTTTAATGATAGTTTGCATTATCGCCCTCATCGGCATAATATTGATTTTTTACAGAAGGCAGATAAAAGAATTGGACCAGAAGATGAAAGAGTCTGCTGACAACGAAATATTTATTAAGCTTATATCAATTCCTCCGGAAAAAAGATTAAGGATAAGTTTAGGTATTTTTGGGGTAACGTTGTTGTTTATAGCCCTACATCATCGATTTGAGATTATTTTAGGCCTTGAAAATAATACAATACTGTTGATTATGCCTTTAATATCTGCCGCCTTGGTGATGATTTGGCAATGGAGAAAAGCCAGAGAATACGTTGAAAAAGATGTGGACTGGTGGACGCTTTTGTTTTTTATGATGCTTTTTGTCCAGGCCGGCACACTAAGATATACCGGAGCCACAGATGTTTTTGCTGCACGATTAGTTAATTGGGCAGGGAACAATCCGTTTGCCCTAGTAACTTCAACATTATGGATATCTGCTATCGGCTCAAGCATTTTAGATAATGTGGTATTGGTGGCGGGATTTATCCCCGTAATCCAAGGTTTTAAAGATTTCGGATTTAGTCTGCCGGCGCTTTGGTGGGCGCTTCTTTTCGGTGGCTGTCTTGGAGGCAATATCACAATTATCGGCTCAACCGCCAATATCGTTGCCTTGGGTATTTTAGAAAAAGAAGGACTAAAGAAGATTAGTTTCTTGAGATGGTTTAAGATTGGATTGATTGTGGGGGTAGTCACCACCTCAATGGTTTGGTTAGGTTTAACTGTTTTGCCTTACTATAAGTAATTAAAAAAGGAGTCAAATGAGGACGAGACTTATGGAGCGTAAGCGAACATAAGTCTCTGTCCGAATTTGACCCCCACACCAATTATTTGGATTAGAAGGAGGGAAAGTTGTTTTATATTTATGTGATAAAAAGTAAAAAGGATAAGGATTTATACATAGGTTTTACTAATGATTTAGAGCGTAGAATTAAAGAACATAACAATGGCTTAGTTTTATCTACTAAATTGAGAAAACCATTTGATTTTATATATTGTGAAGGATACAAATCTGAAAAGGATGCTCGAAAAAGAGAGCTAATTTGAAATTAAGATCAAAAGCCTTCGCCCAATTAAAAAAGAGAATTATTGATAGTTTGAAATAATTGGTGTGGGGGTTTAATTCGCAGACGTCCGCCAATGAAACAATGGCGGACTATGAGTTACGTCATTCTTCGGATGACGTAACTCATCTGCTCATTAAAGGAGTCGGTATGGCTAGAATTCGAGGATATTTTATTACGGGGTTGGCAATATTCTTACCAGTTACCATTACCATTTATATTCTGGTGGTGGTATTTAGGTTTTTTGATAGCATCCTGGGGAGGTTTATAAATTTCTTCCTGATGGAGAGGGTTGGATTCTATATTCCTGGCTTGGGGATAATCCTAAGCGTTTTAGTTATTTTTATTTTGGGATTTTTCACTAAACATTTCTTCGGGAAAAGAATTTTCCCGGCCCTAGAACGTTTCTTTCTGTTGAAACCTCCCGTCGTAAAGCATGTTTATCCGGTTATCAAGAAGATTATAGATTTTGTTATGTCTAAGGAGAAGCCTTCGTTTAAGAGGGCTGTTTTGGTCGAGTATCCTCGCAAAGGTATCTATTCTATCGGTTTTGTTGCAAACGAAGGCATGAAAGAAGCTAAAGATAAAACGAGTCAGCATGATTTGTTGAACGTATTTATTCCCAGCACTCCCGGGCCCTGGACAGGGTATTTTATTGTTGTCCCGGAGAAAGAATTGATTTATTTGGATATTAGTATCGAAAAAGCTTTTGAAATGGTAATCTCGGGTGGAGTTATTAACCCGGAAGATATTAAAAAAGAACACTCCTAACTTAATATTAAGTTTATTTTTATCTTTTTTATTTTTATGTTAAAGAATATAAAACTTGTTATTTTTGATCTCGACGGCACTATAGTTGACGCCTACGATGCAATTATAGATAGTTTTAATTATATGATGAAGAGATTGCGCCTGCCGGCGGTTGATCCTTTGGCTATCCGCAGGGCCGTAGGTTGGGGCGATAAGATGTTATTAAGCCCCTTTATGAAAAAGGATATTCTGAATAAAGCTTTGGATATTTATCGGCCACACCATAAAGTTTCTTTATTGAGAAAATCTCATCTTATTTATGGAGCCAAAGGGGTTTTAATGTACTTGAAGGCTAAAGGATATAAACTAGCTGTTGCCAGTAATCGGCCGAGGGAATTCTCTAAAATATTGATTAGGCATTTGAAGATTGATAGTTTTTTTGATTTTATGTTATGCGGCGATCAATTAAAAAAGGGCAAACCTGATCCGGAAATAATTATGAAAATCATGGATTTCTTTTCCGTATCAAAGAGTCAGACTGTTTATATAGGAGATATGATAGTTGATGTTCAAGCAGCCAAAAGAGCCAGGGTTAAGTCGGTGGCCGTCTTAACCGGGTCGAGTTCCCAAGAAGAAATACAAAACGAGAAACCAAATTACATATTTAAGGACGTAAGAAACCTTAAAAACATTTTATGATAGTTAAAAAAAGATTAATTGAAGTAATCCTGGTTTTTGTATTGTTGATATTGATTGCCTTGGCGATAAATGAGGCAAGGTATATAAACAAAGTGGAATTCTTATCGCCGGTGATTTTTAATACCGCGCCAAAGTTACGTAATGATGTTTACGGCAAGGGGCATTTTGGCGCCAGGCGTAATGGCGGAAGAAAACATGCCGGGGTAGATTTTCTGGCGGAAGTAGGAACTGATGTAGTCGCGGTTCGATCCGGATGGGTCATAAATGCCGAATTCCACCGGGGACTTGGTAATTACGTAGAAATCCAGCATTCAAAAAATTTGATTACTATTTATGGGCATCTTTCGCAGATTTTAGTCAAGAAAGGCCAACGTGTTTGTCAGGGCCAGATTATAGGTAAGGTAGGAAAAACCGGGAATGCAAATTACAAAGCTATGTTGCCGCATTTACATTTTGAAATAAGAGTCAACAAAAGACCTATCGATCCTATGGAGCACTTAACAGATTGTAACGTGCAAAACGAATAGCTCTTATTGTTTATAAGAATATGTTTTTATACGGAAAGAATTCAGTTTTGGAACGAGTAAAAAATAATCCTAAAAGCATAAAAAGGATAATTGTACAGGATAATTTTGATGACTCAAGGATAACGGAGGCCATAAAATTATCAAAGCTTCCTTTCGAGCGGGTTGCGGAAAATAAATTACTCAGGATAAAACGCGCTGACCGCTTGCAGGGCATAATTGCAGAGGTCGATGAATTTAAATATGTAGATTTTAATGATCTTTTATCCGAGGCAAAAGAAAACAATAAAACTTTAATTTTATTAGATAGCCTAAACGATCCCCATAATCTCGGGACGATTATACGTACGCTCGCTTGTTTCGGGGATTTCGCCGTAGTTATACCCAAACATGAGTCCTGCGAGATTAACGAGACGGTTTTGCATGTTGCTTCCGGGGCAGAGAATTTTATTCCGGTGTCAATAGTGACTAATCTTTCCACATCGTTAATCGCGGCAAAAAAAGAAGGTTTTTGGGCCGTAGGGGCAGTCGTCGACGGAGGTAGCGACATTAACAATACGGAGTTGACTTTTCCTCTGTGTCTGGTTCTGGGTTCTGAGGGTAAAGGAATCCGTCCCGGATTAGAAAAACAGCTTGAATTAAAGGTGAAGATTCCTATGGCCGGGGCATCGCTTTCATTTAATGTTGCCATGGCTTGTTCAATTTTCGCTTACGAAATAAACAGGCAGAAGAAAAGATGAAGAAAGACAGAAAAATAGTTGATTTTTTAAGCGAAGCAGGCCTTCTCAAATTTGTTAAGCGTTCTGGTTGGTGGGTGCTGGGTATAAAAAATCCGGAAACTGTAGCCGAACATAGTTTTCGCTGTGCGGTTATCGGGTATGTTTTGGCAAAAATGGAAGAATCTGATTCTAATAAAGTTTTGATAATGGCTCTTTTTAATGACCTGCAGGAAGCGCGGATAACTGATATGCATAAAATGGCCCAGCGTTATATTGAATACCAAAATGCCGAAGACAAGGCATTTAATGAACAAATTGGTTTGTTGCCAAATTCCATGAAAGATGAATTGTCTAAATTGCATAAGGAATATAGAAACCAGAAAACCAAAGAAAGTATCATCGCCAGAGACGCCGATATATTAGAATGTTTAATCCAGGCTAAGGAATATTACGAGCATGGTTTTAGGCAAGCCGTGAAATTCATGAAGAAAGCCCCTGAACATCTTAAGTCTAAAAGCGCTAAGAGGCTCTGGAAATTGGCAAAGACCAAAGATTTAAATGTTTGGTGGGAGTCCCTAAGCGATTTTAGGCGCTAGTATAAACAAATTAAAGAAGAAAGGAGAACAAATGAAAGACAAATTGTTCATTATTGCCATCTTGTTAGCGACGGTCAGTATCGCAATAAACTCATATATAACTGCCAAGAATACTCAAACCTTATTGATAAAACCGCAGATAGAAGAAATCATGCTCAAGCAAACTGCGATAGAAAAGAAATTAGCATCAATAGAAGGGACTTTGGTAAAAATTAAAGCCCCTTTTGATTTTTTAGACAAAATGAAACCGCCTCCGGCGGAAGATTTTAGCAAAGAATATAAAATAGATATAGGCAGTTCGCCTGTTAAAGGCAGGAAGGAAGCAAGGGTAACTATTGTAGAGTTTTCTGATTTCCAATGCCCCTTTTCCAAAAGATTCCATGCGGTTATCGTAGATGTGCTTAATGCCTTTCCCAAGGACGTTAAATTTGTCTTTAAGAATTTTCCTTTATCTATGCACCCACAGGCCCGTTCAGCCGCTAAGGCTTCTTTAGCGGCAGGCGAACAAGGAAAATACTGGGAGATGGTAGAATTATTATTCCAGAACAATCAAAATTTATCCGACGATAAATACAAAGAATTAGCCGGACAGTTGGGGATGAATGCAGAAAAGTTTATGAAAGACTATAAGGATAAAGATGCCGAATGGGATAATCGTATTAAAGAAGATATGGCCGTAGCTAATGCGGTGGATGTGCGCGGAACCCCCACATTTTTTATTAATGGCATGAAAACCATGTCCAGGGATTTGGAGGGTTTTAAGGGGCAGATAGAACATATTTTAAGAGGTGATGCAAAATGAAAAAGATAGTACTTTTTTTGAGTTTGATATTATTTTTAGGAGGATGTATATTCGTCAGCCAGAGCGTTAATGAACAAAAACTTAAAGGCATTAAAGTCGGGATGGAAAAAAATGCAGTAATCAATGAATTGGGTAAGCCCATGGAGACAAAAACACTCATGATGGAAAATAAAAACTATGAACTTTGGCGCTACGCCATAGAGAGAAAATGGGCAGACAAATTTGAGGCCCTAGGAGATTATTATTACGATATTTTATTTTTAAATGATAAGGTTGACCGTTGGGATTTAATAAAGGCTTACGCGCATCCTGCGTATGACTATGAAGAGCCAGACTCAAGTAAGGCGGTAGTGACTTCCGTCACTATTCTTAAAGATTAATCTAGGAAGAACTTTGCTGCTGGAAGCTTTTTTTGCCAAATAGTCCTGTTTATTTAGAGTTTTTGATAATAACTATACTTGAGAGCTTAAGAAAGGCGACCAAAAGGCAGGTTTTTAGTATCCCCATGACCGGGATAAACACAACCGGGACTAACAAGCAACCCATGCAGGCCCCTATTAAATCCGAAGCGTATAGAGAACCCGCCGTATACCCGATAGATTCTTTATCTTTCCAGTAAATTTTATTAGCCAGGGGGAATTCTGTCCCCGCAAGAAAACCAGCCACTACGCTTAAGACAAAAAATATTCCCCTGAGAACAAATAGATTAACTTTAAAATAATGTAGCCCTAATATTAACGGCAAGACCAAGGCAAAAATAAATAAAGCCACTTCCAGTTTTAAGAAAACACCAAAATCTTCTTTTATTTTCTCCAGGTTCTTATTGATGAAGCCCGCACCGGCTGCCAAGCCCAACATAAATGCGCTGGTTAAAATTCCGATCCAGTAGTAGAGAAAACCAAATACTATTTGGAATCCCAGGATTATGACCAGCTGAAAAGTTATGCCGCTGAACCCAGTTATCCCGATAAGAAATGGAATGGGAGGATGTTTCAATTTCTTGGATTTTCTAAGTATTATAAATATAAGATTAAAAATTAGAATGATAGCGATAAGAAATGTTAGGTTGATTTTACTTGCGATATCAAAGAAGTATTTTGTCTTGGGAGAAATTAGATTATATAAGAGGTTTAGCCCATAAAAAAGTCCGCGCGGAGTAAAATCGCGGTTTAGTACGTTTTTATCGGCATCATTTAATGAATCTAAAAACCATTTTTGCCAATAGGGATCTAGCCTGTAGTCTATGTAGGCATCAGTCAACAATCTGGTTTTTATTTTGTATAATTTTTTCCAGTTTTTAATATCCATCGCCCTGATTTTATCAAGTGCCAGTTCTTTTGAGGCGATATAGATATTTGTTTCACCCGGGATAACCCTGACATTGTTGAAAGTTCTTTCCAATGTTTTTAAGAAAGAGGCGTTAATATTCTTTTGTGGTTTCCCTAAATAAACCATGGAACCCCAGCATTTGATGACGATTAAGCCGTCTTTATTCAAGATCTCTTTCGCTTCATTAAAAAAATCTTGAGTATAAAACCGGTTAAGCTGCAGCGAAGAAGGCAGGTCTAAGTTTACAAAAATCACGTCGTAATTTTCCTTAGCATTTTTAACGAATTGTCTTCCGTCAAGGAATTTTATATGGACCCGTTTATCCATAAGTTCTTTAAAGGTGAGTTCCGTCGGGAATTTATTTACCAAGTCTATTATAAGGGGGTCCAGTTCGGCATAATCCACTTTCTTAACGGGGTATTTAAGAATCTCGGAAAGCATGCCTCCGGCAGCCGCGCTAATTATTAATATATTTTTTGGTGCTGGATTAATAAGCATAGGAAAGTGTACAAAATCTTCTATGGAGGCGATATCGGGGACTGGCGCGATCACCGTAGGCAAGCCATTATAGAAAAATGTATATTGATCTTGTTTTTTTATTACCGTTATGTTGCCATAGATAGAGTTTTGGTAGGCTACAACATTTTCTTTGTTCCATTGCCGCGATATCGATTCCTTCTGTAGCATATTGGTTTTTCCGGTTACCTGTATAAGTATATTCAACGCCAGAATGACAATTAAAATGCTCCTTAATACCAAATTCTTTTTTAGTTTATCTTCCAGGCTGAAATTCAAAAATAATGCTGAGGCTATACTTAGCATGCCCAAAATAAAGGCAATCTGAAAAGAATTTAAAAACTTTAAGAAGATATAGGTAAAGACTATCCCGCCGACAAGCATCCCCGCGGCTTCTAAGATATAAGCCTTGCCGATGGAAGAGGCTTCAGATTTCTTTGTTGAAGAATATAACTTGCAGCCGAAGGAAAATTGCGCCCCATCGACTACCGCGATGGGGATAAGCACAAATAGACAGCTTAATAACATGGGGATTACAGAGATGATTTCTCCGGCGGTTATATGGAAGATTTGTCGCGTTAGCCGCAGTATCCAGATGCTTAAAGGGATAGAGAGTCCGATAATTATCTGCAGGATAATATAGCTAAGAGCATATTGTTTAATTCTGTCGGCAAGCCGGCCGATTAATCCGCTTCCTATAGCTTCCAAGATAAGCCAATTGGTTAATATTATTCCTATAGTGAGTTCGTTGCCGTTAAAGATTGTCAGGAATTCGCGGATAAGGAGTATTTGGATATTTATGGCAATAAAACCGCGGATAAAAAGCGCCGAATCTACAGCTTGATTGAGAAATCTCTTCATATTCTGAATATTAACAGAAGTTTTTGTTTTTTTCAACGAAAAGCTTCTCAGGTTAAAAGGCAAAAGAAAACCAATTTTGCTTGATTAAGCCGAGATTATTTGGTAAATTAAATAAAACCCAGACTCATGGGACGATAGTGAACATAAGTCTGTCGGCTGAATTTACCCCGCCCTTTTGGGCGTAATCAAAGACTTAAATAAATTAACATATTTTACAAATAAAAAAATATTAATCTAGCCTCGCCAAAAGGGCGGGGTTCAATTCGCACTTATCACTTATGTCGTACTGTGTGCTCCATAAGTGGTGTGCTCATTAAAGGAGACAAGATGGGTAAACGAAAAAGAAGAGGAAAACTTAATTGGCGTTCAAAAAGAGCCAATCATGGAAAAGCCCCCTCCCGCGGTTAAAATTATTCTGGTTATTTCACAATAAATTACTTAGAAAGGAGAAGTTCAAATGTTTGACTTGCTTTTGCTAGCTCCGGTAGGTTCAATATTGGCTTTAGGTTTTGCTGCATATCTGGCGATATTTATATTAAGACAACCACAAGGCAATGAGCGCATGTGTGAAATCGCCCAGGCAGTCCGTATTGGCGCAAAGGCTTACTTAAAAAGGCAATACATAGGGGTTTCCTTATTTTTTGCCGTTGTATTCATTATTCTTTTATTGCTCGCCTTCAATAAATACCTTCCGATTTTCGTGCCGTTTGCATTCTTGACCGGAGGGTTTTTTTCAGGACTTTCTGGTTTTATCGGAATGGCTATTGCTACTCGCGCGTCTAACCGTACTGCGTTCGGCGCCAGCAAGAGCCTTAATAGCGGACTGCGCATAGCTTTTTCTTCAGGGGCAGTAATGGGGCTTACGGTTGTGGGATTAGGACTTTTGTATATTAGTTTGGGATATTATTTTCTTGATTGGTATTATACTAGTAATCCTCTTGCTGCAGGTGGAAATAAGATAGTTGCAATTGTATCTGTAATGCTTTGTTTCGGCATGGGTGCAAGCTCTCAGGCGCTTTTTGCCAGAGTTGGCGGAGGAATTTTTACTAAGGCAGCGGATGTAGGCGCGGATTTAGTCGGCAAGGTCGAAGCTGGAATTCCCGAAGATGATCCTAGAAATCCGGCAGTTATTGCCGATAACGTGGGCGATAATGTCGGCGATGTCGCTGGCATGGGAGCTGATTTATTCGAGTCATACGTAGGTTCAATCGTAGCAACATGTGCGCTGGGCGTGGCTGCAGGTTTGGGCGTTGTAGGCATTACTGTTCCGATGGCGCTGGCGGCAGTCGGTATAATCGCCTCTATTGTGGGAACATTTTTTGTAAGGGCAAAAGAAGACGCAACGCAGGCTGTGCTTTTAGCCGCCATACGACGCGGAATTTTGATAAGCGCATTCATTATAGTTGTGGCAGCGCGTTTTCTAATAAAATTTGCATTGGGTGTAGAATATATGGGTTTGTATTGGGCAATATTATCAGGTTTACTTGCAGGTATTTTTATCGGATTTTCAACCGAGTTTTTTACCTCTGCTCGATATTCGCCCACGCGCAATTTATCCGACCAGTCGCTTACCGGGCCAGCCACGGTAATTATCGGCGGGCTTGCACTAGGTATGATATCTACCGTTATTCCTGTTATTGTTGTTGGCGCTGCAATTATTGCAAGTTTCTATCTTGCAGGTGGAGCGGAAAGTTTTAATGCCGGTATTTACGGAGTCGGCATTGCGGCAGTGGGAATGTTAAGCACGTTAGGCATTACCTTAGCAACCGATGCATATGGCCCAGTGGCGGATAACGCAGGCGGAAATGCTGAAATGGCAGGATTGAGTCCAGAGGTAAGGAAACGCACCGATGCACTGGATTCTTTAGGGAACACTACAGCGGCGACCGGCAAGGGTTTTGCGATTGGCTCAGCGGCATTGACCGCATTAGCATTGATTGCTGCTTACCAACAAGAGCTTGTTAGTCAAGGCAAGATTGTTGATTTATCGCTTCTAAACCCAAGAATATTGGTGGGTTTATTTATTGGCGGGATGTTGCCGTTTCTTTTCTGTGCGTTAACGATGAGTGCGGTAGGCCGTGCAGCAGGCAAGATTGTGGTTGAGGTAAGGCGTCAATTCCAGGAGATCAAAGGTCTTATGGAAGGCACTGCCAAGGCTGATTATAGGCGCTGTGTTAATATAGCAACAAAGGCAGCCCAGGGAGAAATGATACTGCCTTCGCTTCTTGCTATCGTTGCGCCTATACTTACAGGCATATTATTAGGCGTAGATGCCCAGATAGGATTGTTGACAGGCGCAACTGTCTGCGGATTTGTTTTGGCGACAATGATGGCAAATTCAGGTGGAGCTTGGGATAATGCTAAGAAATATATAGAGGAAGGCCATATGGGAGGGAAGGGTTCTTTCGCACATAAAGCCGCGGTTGTAGGGGATACCGTCGGAGATCCTTTTAAAGATACATCGGGGCCGAGTTTAAATATATTGATTAAGCTTATGTCAATGGTCTCAATTGTGTTTGCCGCATTCGTAGCTAAAAACGCACTTTTTAAATAAGGGAGAATTATGATTTTACTATGGATAATGGGGGCTACTTTACTGGTGAGCCTGATTTCTTTTGTGGGAATAATAACTTTTGTAATTAAAGAAAAGTTGTTAGATAAGATATTGTTTTCTTTGATTGGATTTTCCGCCGGCGCCTTAATCGGAGGCGCCTTTTTTCATCTTATGCCGGAAGCGCTAGAAAACTTTGAGGCTGAGCAGGTCTTTGTTTATTTTGTTTCAGGATTAGTGATGTTTCTGATACTGGAACGATTTTTTCACTGGCGCCACTGCCACGAAGGTGTTTGTGAAATACACGCCTTTACTTATTTAAATCTTATCGGAGACGGAATCCATAATTTTATCGACGGAGTTGTAATAGCCGTAAGCTTTCTTATCTCTGTCCATTTGGGCGTAGTAACTACGTTAGCTGTCATCTTCCATGAAATCCCTCAGGAATTAGGGGATTTCGGAGTTTTAGTCTATGGCGGTTTTAGCAAAACCAAGGCTTTGTTTTTTAATTTTTTATCCGCGATAACAGCTTTAGCCGGAGCTTTGGCAGCATATTTGTTTGCAAGCAGAATAGAAAGTATTTCTTCCGGGCTTTTGGCTTTCACCGCCGGAGGTTTTATTTATATCGCCAGTTCAGATTTAATCCCCGAGATACATAAACAGAAGGATGCAAAAAAAGCTAATTTAGCGTTTTTGTTATTTCTGGCCGGGCTTGTATTTATGTGGATTGCTAAAGAGATCAGTCATTAAATGAAGATATCGTGGAAAGAATGGATCATTTTTGTTATTATCGCAATCATTGCATTAGGAATTTGGTATAAGGTAAGTTACCCGCAGTTTTCATTCGTTGATTTAAAAGTTACCAGACCCCAAGCGTTACAAATCGCCAAAAATTATCTTTCCTCGCAAGGTGTAGACACCGCCCCTTATTTAAAATCAAAAATATTTATAGAGGATTCTTGGGCCGATAGATATCTGCAGCGGGCGCTTGGTTTTAGCAAGCAAGAAAAGTTTATCAAAGAGCAAGCTTATGAGCTTTTTAGCTGGGCTATTAGATTTTTCCGAGAAAATCAAAAAGAAGAGTATGTCGTTGAGGTCAGTTCTCGCTCCGGTGAAATAATTAGCTTTGAACATCCGATCAAAGATACCGAAGTGCGCCACACAAAAGATAATGTGGTCTCAAAGAAAATTGCTCAAGATTTCCTGGAAAATAAATTCAATATAGATTTCAGTGAATACGATTTTCACGAAGAGCGAGCTAAGAAATTTGATAATAGGACAGATTATGCATTCTCTTGGGAGAAAAAAGGGGTTTATATCCCTTGGGAAAAATCCGAAGATGCCGGCGGCGCCAAGCTTCTTATAGGCGCGACTGTTTCCGGGGAAGGAGTTAAAGATTTTTATAAGTCAAAATTAGATATCCCGGAGAAATTCAAAAGATTTGTAAAAAACCAAATGATTCTAGGCACTTCAATGTACAGCATCGTTAATCTTCTGTTTCTTGGTTGGGTAGCCTGGGCAATATTTATTCTTATAAGCAGAAAAAAAGAGCTCATTTTCCAGAAATCCTATAGGAATTTTATAGTAATTGGGTTAGTTGTCCTAGCTTTAAGTATTATTGATGGCTTTAATAATTTCGAGAGATTGCTTTTTGCATACCCTACAAGTTCGTTTTTAATGCCGTTTGTCAGCCTGAATTTTATTAATATGATTTTAAATTACATATTCTTGACTACAGCTATAATTGCTACGGGTTTGGCCGGGGAATCCTTGCGATATGAAGTATTGCCTAAAAACAAATTAGGTTCTTTCTTTTATTATATTAATTCTACTATTTGGAGTCGTTCTGTTGCGAGGTTGATTTTGTTGGGCTATGTGTTTTTCGTAATCATTCTTGGGTTGCAATCGGCGGTATTTTATATAGGGCAAAGATTCTTCGGGGTTTGGGTTGAAAGCATTAGGCTCACCAGGCTGTCAAGTTCCTATATCCCGTATTTGAGCGCTTTTATAATAGGCCTGACGGCCAGTTTTTCCGAGGAGATAATCTACAGAATGTTTGGCATCAGCTGGGGGAAGCGGTACTTAAGAAATATTGTTCTCGCGGCTATTTTTGCTTCATTAATCTGGGGATTTTCCCATACTCAGTATGCGGTTTTTCCTTTTTGGTTTAGAGGCCTAGAGGTTAGTATCTTAGGGCTGTTTTTATCTTTCGTATTTTTAAGATACGGGATAATACCGGTGATAATCGCGCATTTTTTATTCGATGTATTTTGGGGAGTAGCGGCGTATATTTTAGGCAACACCACGGCGAGTCTTATGTTGGGGTCGGTATTTATTATGACTATACCCTTGATATTCGCTGCTATTTGTTATTCTTTAAACAGGAAAGAGAAAGAAAAGGAGTTGGAAGTAAGTTTAAGTAGATCGCAGAAATATAATTTAGCCATATTGGTTGCTTTTTTGTCTGAAAAGAAAATAAGCGGCATCCCTTCGGATACAGTAAAACAGGAACTTATTTCTTACGGCTGGGACCAAGTTTTGATAGAACTCGCCATAAAGAAAGTTTATTCTGCATCTTAAAATTATCTAAATAGAATAATCCATCTAGAAAATTTTCTAAAAAAATATTGACAATTCATAAGCTAGTGTTATTATTTTAATAATCGTAACACAAAATTAATATGGCAGAACTAATCCGATTCGGCATATCCATAGAAAAAGAACTCTCCGATAAATTCGACAGATTTATCAAGGAAAAAAACTATACCAACCGTTCCGAGGCGATCAGGGATTTAATCAGGGATACTTTTGTCAAAGATGCCTGGAAGCAAAATAGAAATGTTTCTGGGGCTATAACCATGGTTTATGACCACCACAAGAGAGATCTTCTGGATAAAATCATCGATATCCAGCATGATTTTTCCAGATTTATAATCTCCAGCCAGCATGTGCATTTGAACCATCATGATTGTCTTGAGATTGTAGTGGTAAAGGGAATTTCTAGAGAAATCCAGAAGTTGTCAGACCGATTAAAATGTATCAAAGGCGTAAAACATGTTAGCCTGGCTATGACACAGGCTAGTTAAATAAAAGAAGAGGAGGAGAATGAAAAAAGTAGCAGTTGTTGTCGGAGCACTTATTTTTATTTTCTTTACAGTTTCGGTATTTGCTGGTGGCCTAGAAAAGTCAGTTTCTAAGCAAGGGATATCTGAAGAGAACAAAATCCAAAAGGCAGAAGATCAGGTAGAACAATCCTTGGATAAATTTGAACACACAGATACTCATCTTTTGCACCGAGAAGAAGGCGCGCCCTCTTTTTTCTTAGACGGATTTAGGATTGGCGCCGGCGCAACGATAGTTGTCCAGGGCACAGACGATGTTAACGGGGATAATTCCCCGGAAAACGAAGCGGTTACAGATGTTTCTTTTTCCGCAGATTTAGAGATCGAAAAAGAATTTAAAGATATAGGTAAGGCTTTTTTACATTTTGAGATTGGTCAGGGAGAAGGCATAGATAATGACCTAAAGGTTTTTAGTAACGTAAATCAAGACGCATTCGACGAGAAAGAAGGCAGGGTAGCAGAGTTATGGTACGAGCATTATTTAAGTGATTCTGCGCTCATCACTCTTGGGAAGCTTGATCCCACTGTCTACTTTGATAATAATGCATTAGCTAACGACGAGACCACTCAATTCTTAGGGGGAATATTCAGTAATTCTCCGGTAATAGAATTTCCTGATAATTCAGAAGGCATTAGGCTGTCCTTTGCGCCTATTGAGGCTCTGGAATTTAGCCTAGGTTATTTTGATGCAAATTCAAAGTGGGAGGATAAATTCCAACATACATTTATGGCTGGGCAGATAAATATCAAGCCAAATTTATTAAAAAGAAATGGCAATTATCGTTTTTTAGTGTGGTCTAATGATACAGATCATACAAAATGGGAGGACTCGACCCAAAACAAAGAAAAGGCTTATGGTTTTGGTCTTAGTTTTGACCAGGAATTAACCGATATTTTGGCGGCATTCTTTAGATATGGCTGGCAGGATCCGGAATGCTATAAAAATGAAGAAGAATTCTCCTTAGAAAGTTCTTGGAGCGTTGGATTGCAAGTTAATGGTAAGCTTTGGGGCAGAGAAAATGACGTTTTAGCTTTGGCCGTTGGGCAGGTTATTCCTTCCGATGACTACAAAAAATCCAATTCGGCCTTACGCGCCAAAACGGAAGGCCATTTTGAAACCTACTATAATTGCAAAATTAACGATCATTTATCCATAGGTCCAGATATTCAGTTTATTTGGGATCCTTACGGCAGCGACGCCTCGATTAAGGACCAGTCTATCGGAATATACGGCATGAGGGTGCAGATAGACTTTTAAGTGAGGACATAAGTTATGGAGCCTTATATTTAAATAGTAAGCGACATAACTTATCCGTCCGAACTTACCCTTGACATCAAAGATGTCAAGGGTTAAATTCGCAGACGCCCCGATAAATCGGGGCTACGACTTATGTCGTCCTACAGACTCCATAAGTCGTCTGCTCATTTAAGGAGGGAAAAATATGTGGCTAGTAACTACTTCCGTTGCGGCAGTGGGCGCAACTGTGGGTAACTTGGTTTTACCCAAGGATTACAAATTGGGTTTCTTGGCTTTGATGCTCTGGGGAGCAGCAGCAATGATTCTCATCGACCATATTCTAGGATATGAGGGTGGAGCATTTTTGGAAAAAACAACAGACGGGATGATTGGTAATAGCGTTGTGTTAGGGATTGTAATGTTGTTGCCTGTGTTTGCAATCTGGGGGATTTCACTTATAATATCAAATTTGAAAGGGAGGTAAGTTATGGCTTGTTTTCTTGTCCCAACGGCGGCTGCAGTAGTAACGACTGCTGTGGGTAAAAAAGTTCCCGAAAAATTACATTTCAATTGGTTAAATTCAATGCTGTGGGGAGGGGTGGCAATGTTGGCGGTCGAGCATCTCTCGCACAGAGAAATCGTCCCCTATCCGCCTTTCCTGACCGCCGGCCTTCCTGAAGTTTGGCCGGAAATGATGAGGGTCGGCATTCCAATGACTCTCATTATCTTTCTGATATGGGGGATAATGGTAACAGTAGCTGCAATAATTAGCAAAAGAGAGTATGTAGAGACGTAATAAGAAACTGGGTTATTTTTATATCCGGAAATATAGCCAGCGATTTGCTTTTAGGAGTTACTATAACAGCCGGAATATTTGTGTCTTGGCTGATGCTACTTGCATTTAACAAGATTAATCCTACCTTAGAGAATCACGTTGTTGTTAGAAAGTAATAGAACCATTTAAAGTGCTAATAAAAAGTGCCCGCCCCGAAGTTTCTTCGGGGCGGGCACTCTAATTTCTCAGTAAAAACCCTATTCTATTTTGTCGACCGGCGCTTCGGGGATTCTCCTGTTCTTATTATGCACGACGATTCCACCAGCAATGTAGCTACGATAGGGATTTACCTCTAAGTTGTATACCTTAACTTTTTCTTTTATTTCTTTTATAGAGGTTATGGCTTCGAATTTTCCTTGTGCATTAAGCAGATTGTCACCTATTTTTAGTTTCCCGATCTCAACCCATTTACCGTCAGAATAAACCGGATGATTTTCTGTAACTTTAAGATGACCGTTAACGACTAAATACTTATCTGTCTCGTGTTCATAGAATTTAACTACCTTGTCTTTTTTAAATTTCCCTGTTTTTTCATCAAAGGCAATTATTTTATCGCCGACCTTCACCTTTTCAATTGGCTTTGTATTGCCATCAGCCATGAGGATGGCCGTGCCGGAGAGGAAACAGGATCGCGGCCGATGATCAAAAAACAAGGCTCCCATATCTGAACGTGTTCCATCTGGGTCGTAATCCACCCAAGGGTAAGGATCTCCTGTATCTATGCATGGTGAGCCTTCTTGCAAAGAATAATTCCCTTTGCTGGGATTGCTAAACAACGGATCTCTATCAATAATATTGACTCCGCTCCAACCACCTTTAATATCGGAGAATTTGATTACTATGGGTAGAGTTCGCGGGAAAATCTCGATCCAATCGTTATTCCAAATTATGGAATTATCAATTTGTATAAGGCTATCTGACCAAACGCTAGATGCGCTATAAATTCCGCCGCCGTGATTGTGAGGAGCATAATTTTCGACAATAGTGTTATTTATAATATTCGCAAATGAATTAGACGTGAAATATATCCCTCCGCCGTAGTTTGCGGCATTATCCCTAATGATACAGTTTTTAATTGTGGGGGAGGAATTGGCGCTAAAGATCCCACCGCCAAATTCAGCGTCTCCATTGGTAATCGTAAAGCCTTGAAGCATGACATTCTGAGCATTGATGATTTTTACTGCAGAGTCGGATTGGTGCCCGTTAATAATAGTAATTGCGGGGCTATCTACGCTCTCCAAGGTGATATTGTCCGTGGTAATACTTAGCGTCTCATTATATGTTCCTTCTGATACCAAAATTCGGTCTCCGGAAGCAGCAGCATTGAGCGCTGCCTGAATCGTATTTCCATAGGGCCCCGGCACCGGTATATCTATTCCATTGCTACTTCGAAAATAGGAAAAGACCCCCATATCTGCACGTGTGCCGTCAGGATCATGGGATGAATACGGATCGCCGGCATTTATGCAGGGTGATGTGGATTGTAGATGATAATCGCCGGCGTTCGGATCCACAAATAGTGGGTCAATATCAAGGTTTCCTATGACACCGCTATCAAACCAACCGCCTTGGATATCAGAATAATTTGCCGTTGCTGGATACATTGGCGGACAGACATTAGGATACTCTGGAGCAGTATTAGCCCAAACAATACAGTTTCTAAGGTTTGTTTCGCCGCTGCCTAACCAGGGGTTATATAAAGCATAGACCCCTCCCCCCGCAGAAATTGCAGAGTTGTTAGTAATAGTGGTGTTGATAATATCTGCAACGGAATTGCGTCCTACGAGGATACCCCCACCTACATTTGCAGTATTTTCCGTAATTATACAGTTTTTAATTGTTGTTAACGAAGAGCCAACATCAATTCCGCCGCCCGCCCAGCCATTTCCATTACTAATCGTAAATCCATCAATTACCGCACCTGCGCTACAGTCGTAAATTCTTACGACAGTATCCGCTCCATCACCGTCAATGATGGTGGCTTCCGGCCCATTGGTGCTCCTTATGGTAATATTTTTATTTAGGATAGATATATTCTCAACATATGTACCCGGAGAAACTGAAATCAAAACTCTATTATAGGCAGCATCTACTGCCGCCTGAATAGTTGGATAGTCTTGGGGAACGCGAATTACACCAGACCTAATTTCTATCGGCTGATAATGAGCTAAGGCATTATCGCTCTCATCATATTCGTTAACCGCGTTAGTATCATCTAAAAAGAATCCTAAATAGTAAGTGCCGGCAGTAACATCGTTAGGTATAGTTAATGTATCTATGTAGTCCCCTGATGAGCCAGGGGGAAAATTGAAATAAACTTGACCGAGTAAACGGTCGGAAGTTGTAATTATATTATTCGGAGAGAGATAAAAACCCAAACGCGCAGTAACTTGATCGGTTCCCCGGCTTTCAACATGGTTCTCTACGCTTACCTGGTCGCCGGGCAGAAAATACGGCGAAGATAGTGCGGGCATAGGAACCAGACGTTGACCGTCTGGCTTCCAGTTAGATACAACGAGATTATTAGTTGAACCGCCTCCGTGATAAATATCGCGTATGCCATTTATGTCATCAACCCATAAAGTATAAAAAGCTGTGTTATAATAAGGGACCATAATTGACTGCAAGTTTTCTTGGTGTTCTAGCGACAGACAATGGCCCAGTTCATGCATCAGAACACCATGAAAATTGTATTTACCTTGATAGCCGTTAGGATTGAGTTCAGCTTGATTTCGATAAATGCGTCCGACCCAATCATGGTCAGCATCAAATGCAATATCTGTATCATATAGGTCGTTAGTAAAAGGAATAAACGCCCTTCCTGTTATAGCTAGGACGCCGCCCGGAAAAGGGAGTTCAGGCAAAAATGAAACACAATTCATGTTATCGCTAGGATTCATAGGAATACAATACCGTGTTCTAGGATTGAATCTAAACCTACTACCACCAACGGTATTCCATTGCCGCATAGCATCTTTGGCCAGTGTATTATAATTAGAGCCTTCCGGAAATGATAAAGGGAGCAGATTTATCGTTGCATTGGCATCATGCCAATGCCACCGCCAACTCCAGGCCATTAAATAAGTGGACACCATCAAAGATGTTGAGATGATCGCCAAGAGCAAATAAAGGATATACTTATTCTTCCTAATCATCGCTTCTCCCCCCTGTGGCTGGTAGGCGCTTCAGGAGTGGATTTATTTTTATTGGTTCGGGTTGAGTCTGATTGAACGGCTCTAAAGAATCTTGGTCATCAGCGGGAACAAGCGTTTCCTTTAAACTTGGCTGACCAGTTTCTTCCGGCTCATCTGTCTGTCCTGGCAGCGCCACGATTAACGTTGAGAGTTTAGTCTTAAACCCTTCTAAAGATAGTGGGGCTGTATTTTGCATCTGTTCATTGGTATCTTCTGCTAATACAGCGGTTACTCCCGAAGTTTCAATAATAATCGGCTTGGGGCGTTCTTCATTTTTTGCGGCAGTTGCCTTAATGAGTTTTCCGTTTTTAATGTCTAAAACTTTTTTTCCATACCCATCGATAAGATATTTTTGGCCATTTTCTCCGAGTTTGGCCTTAAAAAGCCCTTGGCCCCACCCCTTGATTGGGCATATTGGGTTCTGCTGATCCGAAAGAAAAACAATGACTTCGTCGCCCACCTCGAATTCTGGCATGCCATCAATTACATAGATTTTCCCATCTTGAAGGTTTCCTCCCAAAAAGGTTAATGTAAACTCCTCTTGAGGCTTAGTATCTCCCTTTAGGCTCTCAATCGTTCTAAAGGTAATATGGGTATAAGCTCTTTTATCTTCAGCATGGCCACTGGTTTTATTCACGACAGTGGCGCGGATAATCTCTGAAGAGCCTGCGACTATTTCGTCAAACTCATAGCCGATTAATACTGTGGCAAAGGCAGGCGTTATTTTCAACGCCGCTGCATCGAAGAATAAGGTTATTGCTAAAGCTAAAATGCTAATTAAAATTATCCTTTTCATCTTATTTCTCCGTTTTCTGTTTTAGAATCTTGGTGATTTTTTTGACTAGAGTATCCTCGGAGTCAATGCCGCGGGTGCGTAGGCCTAAAGCGTGCATTGCTTCAACCAGTGCGCGTAAGATTTGTGTGCGAGATAATTTAATTCCCGTTGAGAACTGCGCGTCTTTGGAAAGCTTGTCCAAAAAATCAATCTCTTCGCGGTCGAGGAGCGTAACGACTCGATGCAGTTGTTGGTTATGGAGCAGGTGATTCATGATTGTCTCCTTTCAATAAAAAACCCTATTCCTCTTTTTAAGAAATAGGGCATAAAAAATCCGTTTTGGCAACCGGCTGCCCTCCAATCTTCTAGAGGACCCTTTGGCTTTCCGCCCCTTGAGTCACCTCAAGGGTTGGCTTTGTCAATCGGTCTAAATGAACCTAACTTGTATTACTTCAATAAATATACCATATAAATGATGATTTTTCAAGGGTGGTAGATGAAAAAAGTGCATTTGTGCATTTGTGCAGCCTAAGAGGTGGGGAGCGCTCCAAAGCAGGGAAGGGGCTTAATAATTTTTAAAAAGTTTATTGACAAAAAAATGCGAGTTGTTATAGTATTACTACTTAAAGCAGTTCTCGTATCGGAATTTCAATAATTCTTATAATAAGGTAATCTGCCTTCGGCGGAAAATCCGACCGCCCTTTAACCTTCGGTCTAAAGGGCGGGACCAGATAGGCGTTTTCCGATACGACCCCGCCATTTTGATAAAAAGGGCGGCCCGAAGGGAGATAGCGCACGAACGAAGTGAGTGCCTATCTGGCTTTCATTTTTTTTGGTAAACCTTGTGATAAAATTCACAAACAAATTAAATAAGCGATAACTTCGATGCAACAGAATTTCTATCTGAAAAGAGACCAATTATCCAGCGTATTGTCGGAAATAAGTAGGAGCCACGCCTTATTTGTCCCGCAGAAAAAAGACGATGATTATGTATATCTACCGTGGGCGCAGATTCAAGGCGAGGAAGCAATTTATAATGAATACCGCGGCGTAGAGCCCATCAAATCTTTCCTGACTCATTCAAAAGAAAGTGTTAGTGAATATTTCCAGAGTTCTGGTGTATTATCCGAGACTAAACCCGTAGCGGTCTTCGGCGTGAAAAACTGCGATTTAAGTTCGCTTACATTGCAGGATTATGTATTTGAGCAGGGCGTAGAACTAGATCCCATATACAAAAAACGCAGAGAAAATCTTTTGATCATTTCTTCCGACTGCACCGGCTTTAAACCAACCTGTTTTTGCCTTGCGGTCGGCAACAAACCGTATCCTGAGAAGAATTTTGATATCAATCTTTCGCCGATCAATAATGGATTTGTTGTCGAAGTCGGCTCGCCGAAAGGTGAAACTTTGATAAGAAAATTAAACCAGTATTTTACCGCTGCGACTACAGGACAGATCGCCGGCTCAAAAATAAAAAGAGACAATATTGTTAATGATTTAAATCGGCATTTGGCCACGGTAAATATGCCTCCGGCAAATACGCTGCAAAAGAATATTCAAGAAGGTTATGAGTCCAATGTATGGAAAGAACAGATGCTTACTTGCGTTGAATGCGGCGCCTGCAATTTTATCTGTCCTTCGTGCCATTGTTTTCTTTTGGCCGACGAAAAAAAACAGGATAGATCCGAAAGAATCAGGGTTTGGGATTCTTGCCTTTATGCTAACTACTCCAAAGTCGCCGGAGGGGCCAATCCTTTAAATACAAGAGCAAAGAGGCTGCGCAACAGATTCGTGAAGAAATTTGATTTCTTCCCGGATAATTTAGGCCAATTTGGCTGCACCGGATGCGGAAGATGTATTGAGGCATGCCCGGCTAAAATCGATATCAGAGAAGTCTTAAAGGCTTTAGCGAAAAAATGAAGAATATCTATTCCCCCATAAAAGCAGTTATTGAGAATATCACCGAAGAAACATCGAACATAAAGACGTTTTACCTTAAACCGGTAGAGCCGATTGAGTTTAGGACAGGCCAGTTTGTGGAGTTGACCGTGCCTGGTATCGGTGAGGCGCCATTTACGCCTTCATCTGATCCTTTTATTAAGGATAAGATGGAAATTACAATTATGAATGTAGGTAGGGTCACAACAATCTTGCATAATATGAATCCGGGAGACGTCGTCGGAATCCGCGGCCCTTACGGAAAAGGCTATCCGGTGGATGATTTTCAAGGTAAAGAGATTGTTATCGTCGGTGGCGGCGTGGGATTAGCGCCGCTGCGTTCATTATTGCTGCATTTGTTTAACGATTTGGATAAATATAAGAAAGTATCGCTTTATTACGGTTCGCGCAGCCCCAAGGACATTGTTTATAAGAGATTGCTTCCTCAGTGGGAGAAAAGAAAGAATTTTGATTTAATTACTACCGTAGATGTTGGCGATGGAACCTGGATGGGCAAAGTCGGTTTAGTTACCACAATCTTGAAGGATTTTAAGGTCGATAAAAATGAAGCTAAGGCAATTGTCTGCGGCCCGCCGATAATGATGAAATTCACCACTTTTAAATTGATAGATGAGGGATTTAAGCCTGAGAATTTATACCTTTCGATGGAGAAGAATATGTCTTGCGGTCTGGGTAAATGCGGCCATTGCCGTCTAGGGAAATATTATGTGTGTAAGGACGGCCCGGTTTTTACCTTTGAACAGATTAAAGACCTGCACGATATCTGGGATTAAGAAAATGCAAAATTCAAAAGGCAAAATGCAAAAAGGCGGCAATTTAAAATTAAAATTTTTTACTTTTGCATTGCGACATTTTTTAATTTTAAATTTTTCCCGCCTGTCCGGCAGGCAGGAATTTTGAATTTACTATGAAGCGTTTATTTATTGACTTAGACAAATGTAACGAATGCGCGGAGTGCGTGGTATCTTGCAGCTATATGTATCATCCTCAGCCTTTTGTTGAGCAAGAAGCTGGTCCGCAGAAGACGGCAAATATTGGCATAACTTCGCTGCGCGAATATGCGACTTTTGCGCTCTTCTGCAGGCACTGCGAAGAAGCTCCTTGCGTAAGCGCCTGCTATCACGATGCATTAGAAAAGCAGTCTGATGGACACCTTAAACGTTATAAGATGCGTTGCACTAGCTGTAAATCATGCACCATCGCCTGTCCTTTTGGGACGATTTTCCCGGATTTTATTCCCTATCTAGATTCGCGCTGCGATTATTGCCTTGGCCGGACTGATAAGGAATTGCCTCAATGTATCGCGTCCTGCGCTTACAAGGCAGTAGAATTTAAAGACGTAAAAGAGGATCCGGAAAACAATATTTATTTAATCGGCGATTACTTAGCTGTTAAATCTCGAAAATGGTCTAGGGAAGAAATTCTGCCAAAAAAGAAATGAAAGTATTGTTTTATTACTTAATTTTTCCCGGATTTCTGTTTACTGCCGTGGCCGGAATGCTGGCAAGTTGGGTGGACAGAAAAGTCACTGCCCGCGTGCAGTGGCGCCAAGGTCCGCCTTGGTATCAGAATTTTGCGGATTTCGTGAAACTTTTGGGAAAAGAAATAATAGTCCCTAGAACAGGAAAATGGATTTTTTTGATCTCGCCGCTTCTGGGCTTAGCCAGCGTAAGCATTGTGGCAACTTTATTAGGAAGAACCTTGATGAATCCCAGCGAGAGTTTCTTGGGAGATTTAATCGTCGTGATTTATCTTTTGACGATTCCGGCCATAGCTTTGATACTTGGTGCCAGTGCTTCTTCTAATCCCTTGGCTTCTGTCGGAGCCTCCAGAGAAATTAAATTAGTTTTAAGCTATGAACTGCCGTTCATATTGGCGATAGCTATTGTGATATTAAAATCCGGGGGACTTATCCGGATAAATGATATAATTAATTATCAAATGATAAACGGCCCGATTTTGGGCTCTGTTTCTGGAGCAATTGCTTTCGTAGCGGCGATTTTATGCATGCAGGCGAAATTAGGATTTGTGCCTTTTGATATGGCAGAGGCAGACCAGGAGCTTATGGGCGGGACCTGTATCGAATATTCAGGCGCTCCTTTGGCTGTATTTAAATTGACCAAACAGATGTTGCTCGTTGTCTTGCCGTTTTTTCTGATTTCTGTATTTTGGGCCAATAATCTCAGCATTCTTTGGGTTATTTTAAAATATGCAGCCCTTTTAGTGGTTATAATCTTGATAAAGAATACAAATCCCAGAGTGAGAATCGATCAGGCGACGAGATTTTTCTGGGGGCCGATGACTGTCGCTTGTATCATCGGCGTAATTTTGGCGTTGATAGGATACTAAGTGAGGACATAACTTATGGAATCCGCCAAAGGCGGAGACATAAGTTATCTGTCCGAACTTACCCCCACACCAATTTTGGTGCGGGGGATAGCATTGTATAAAATTGGTGTGGGGGTTAAATTCGCCCAAACGACTTATGTCGTTTCGCTCCATAAGTCGTGGGCTCATTTAAAATGAATCTAAAACTAAAGGCATTAACAAAATCTATCTGGGTGTTCCATTTCGCGGCCAGCCCGTGCAATAACTGCGACATTGAGATTTTGGCTTTGTTGACGCCGCGGTTTGACGTTGAGCGTTTTGGGATTCAATTGATAGGGAGTATCCGCCATGCCGATGTTTTGTTGGTCACGGGAGTTCCTAACCATAAAACTGGACCAAAGTTAAAAGAGCTCTATGCCCAAGTACCCAAGCCTTGTTTTGTCGTGGCAATTGGCTCTTGCGCTCTCGGCGGCTGTACATTCAGGGGCTCTTATAACGTTGTAGGTAGGGTCGATGAAATTATTCCTGTTGATGCATACGTTCCAGGATGTCCGCCAAAGCCGGAGGCGATGATTGCGGGGATAGTTAAATTACTAAATTCGTTGAAAGTCAAATGAAGCCCAAACTTACGGAGAGAAACGAACGTAAGTTTGGGGCTGAATTTGACCCAGCACTAATTTTATGAACATATTTTGGATATATATTTTAAAAAATAAAATAGATGGAGAACCTTATTATGGTTATACTGATAACTTAGAGAGGCGCTTAAAAGAACACGATATAGATAAGAAATGGAAATTCATCGCTTGTGAGGGTTATGCGTCAGAATTAGATGCTAGGGAAAGAGAAAGAAAACTAAAGCATTATGGACAAGCAAGAACCCACCTTAAAAACAGACTTAGAAGATCATTTCAATTGTAAAATTAGTGCTGGGTTCAATTCGCGCATACAATTTACGTCAGCTACGCTTCCGTAAATTGTGCGCTCATTGAAAATGGATAATCTAAAAGAAATTAAGAAAAGATTAGGCAAGAAAGCATTAAATACCAAAGAGCATTCCGAGAAAAGAATCTATTTCGATATCGATAAAAAAGATATTGTGGAAGTCGCCAAATTATTATTTAAAGAAATGGGATTGCGCTTTGCGACTGCCACAGGTG
>Ga0194112_10001761_pt1 | contig 31553 bp, 19 predicted proteins | sample TA2MahC400mmetaG_FD_146191 | JGI IMG/M metagenome (GOLD analysis project Ga0194112, IMG submission 146191) | Freshwater microbial communities from Lake Tanganyika, Tanzania - TA2015016 Mahale Deep Cast 400m | ecosystem: Environmental > Aquatic > Freshwater > Lake | place: Tanzania: Lake... | reverse complement strand
CAATGAGCGCCAGCTTCGCCGTGGATGCCCCGATGTCTATGCCGCAATAGTGCTGCGTCATAGGGTCAGTCCGTTTCGCGGGGGGAAGAGAAGAGAGAAGGTAAGATGATTACGGGTAAAATGATAGGAGAAGAACGGATTCGATCTGGAGATCACACGACCCCGGGAAGCATCTGCGGCGCTCTCTCTGTGTCTGTTCCCAAGTCCCGATCTTCTTCTTATCATTTTACCCGTAATCATTTTACCTTACTTCTTCTCTCTTGACGCCTCTATCCGTGTGCGCTCGGCTCCCCGCCAGCCGATCTTCTCGAACTCGGCGGGCACCGGCGGGTCCTTGGTCCACGGGCGGTAGTCCAGCATCTTCCCCTTGAAGTGCCGGTCGAATAGCTGCCGGGAGGGCTGGAAGAAGATTCGGGTCCCGCCGCTCCCGCGGGCCATGAGGACGGGGAGGGTCTCGTTCTGAACGTAGTCGGCGACGTGCTTGGCGACGTTCTCGCCCGCCAGGTCGCCGCGGAGGAGTTCCAGCATGACCTCCTCGTTGTCCAGGAACGCCCCGCCCCAACTGTCGAGGTTATCGCTCGAGAAATTGATCAGGTCCACCCAGGTGGTTGCGGCCCTGACGTTGCGAATCCCCGGGCTGCCGTGGCTGGGGATGAGCGGGCCATAGGTCTCGAAGGTGAGCCTTATCTTGAAGTCGCCCAGCATCTCGCGGAAGACTGGCCCCAGTTCGCGGAAGACCTGCTGGTCGCTTGGGGCGTAGGTCTTCGCCGGCTCCTTGTCGTCCCGTCGCCTGGCCGGCTTGGCGGCCCGGACCTCAACCCTCACTTGGCCGGCCCATGCTTCGCCAGTTGATGACCCGCAGGTGAGAAGGGGCACGAGCTTGAACGCGATGGCGTTGTTCTCCGCGTAGTCGAGCAGGTGCGGCCAGGGCGACACGTACTCGAGGTCGCTGATGTCGGGGACGCTGAGCTCGGCGAGCGACTCCTTGGAGGCTTTCTCGGCGTCGCGGAGTTCGTGGCGGACCAGGCTCACGCCCTTGCCCATTCGTTTCGCTCGCTCGCCCGCCGCCTCCTTGCCGAGAAGGGCCAGAAGCTCCTCCTGCCTCTCCCCCGCCAGGTCCAGCAGCCGGCGCGAGAACCGCACCCGCTCCGTCACCGTCGCGCTCCCGTCCTCGTGAACCATCACCCGCGTCTCAATCTGTAGGCAGCCGGCCGCAGCCGCGAGCAGCAGGAGGGAGTGAGAGGGAAAGTGAAAGGGAAAGGGGAAGAGAGGCAGCAAGACCCGGCGCACCGAAGCGTCTCCTTCTTCCCCCCTTTCACTTTCCCTTTCACTTCTCCCCCACGGTATGCGCCATCTTAGCGCGCGGGGGCCGGCTCCGCAAGATCTGTAAGAGGCTTTGCCACTGGAAAAGCGGGTGGGACTCGCGTACCATAAGGTGCTCAGGTTGGTCCGTAGCGAGGCAACACCGAGAGGAGAAGCTATGCGCCGCATGGCACTGGCAGCCGCGTTCACCCTGGCATCGGCAGTGGAGGGCGGCCCGGCGTTCTGCGTCCGCGTGACCAGCGAGCACAACGCCGACACGACCGACCTGGCCCGCTTCCGCAACTTCCACGCCTGGCGGGACAAGACGGACAACGACCTCGCCGTCGCCATCTGGCAATACCTGTGCGACTACGAGACGGGGCTGTACCACTTCTACGAGGTCACGGAGGGCCGCGACCCGTTCGCCGAGTACGCCACGATGCGCGAGCCGCTGAAAATCCTCAACGTCTACAACTGCGGCTACTGCGGCATTTTCGGGCCGACCGTCGAGGGCATCTACCACGGCTGCGGCTTCACCACGGGGCGCAGCTTCGGCCTCTCCGGCTGGGCGCACTGCGCCACGGAGATTTTCTACGGCGGCGCCTGGCACTACCTCGACGTTGACGTGCGCGGGGCGATCCTCAAGCCGGACGGCATCATCGCCAGCCTCAAGGAGGCCCAGACCAACAAGCAGCTCTGGCTCGACTCCATCGGCCGCATCAAGCCCTTCTTCCCACACCACGGCACGCCGAAGGAAGCCGGCCGGGTCGCCGACATCTACGCGAAGAGCGGAGTCGACTTCCAGTACCGCTGGTTCCAGGGCAGCCACACCGCCGACTACGCGCTCCGCCCGGGCGAGGGCCTCACCCGCTGGTGGCAGCCGAAGGACGGCCACTGGAACCACCGCCCCGAGTACAACAGGGAGAAATGGGTCCGCGACCTGATCATGCAGAAGCCCATCGGCATGAAGCCCAACCACCGCGAGTTCACCAAGTGGAACCACGGCGAGGGCCTCTTCCACTATGCGCCCGACCTCACCGATGCGAGCAGCGACTTCGCCGACGGCGTCTACTCCTCGAAGGACGCGAAGCCGACGAAGGATGGCCTGCGCCTGGCCGGCAGGGGCGCTGAGGCCGTCTTCCGCCTCTTCACCCCCTTCGTCATCGCCCCGAAGGTCAACGACATTCTGAAGGAGGACGACGACACGGATGCCTCGGTCGTCGCCCTCGATGCGCAAGGGGTTGTCCAGATGTCCATCTCACTCGACAATGGGCTGAGTTGGGCAGATGTCGGCGGCGACAAGCGGATTGACCTGACCAAGTGGGTCAAGGGCACCTACGGCTATCTGCTCCGGATCGCAGCGGGGGAAGGCGGCGCGACGATTCGCTCGTTGGCGATTGACACCTGGGTGCAGGTGGCGCCCATCTCGTTGCCGAGACTGAAGAAGGGCACGAACCATCTGCGCTACGACGCCGGCGACCGCTACGGCGGCCTCACCGAAGCCGTCCTCATCCTGCCAAACGTCGCCGACCCCGACGACCTGCGGCGGCATGTGGTCGAGATGCCGAAGGACTACGACCCGAAGCGAAGGCTCGACCGGATTCACGGCGACGTGGTGGTGAGGCTCCCCGCGCCGCCGGGCACCAGGATCGCCTGGCTCAGCGTCGGCGGCACCTTCAACACCCACCAGGGGCAAGGGGCGAGGAACACCGCCAACCGCATCGCCTACGCCGTCGGCGAGCCGAAGGACTTCACGGAGGTCTACAAGGCCGACGTGCCGACCTGGGTCCAGCACTGGCGATACAACTACGACACCGACGTGCGGCTGGAGAAGCCGGCCGACGTCGTGTTTGCCAAGTTCACCGGCAGGCCGGGCGTCAACGTCATCCGCGCCTGTCTCCACGTCATCCCCGCTGCGAAGCACGACCCGGCCGTGACGATCACCCACGGCTACCAGAGCGGGGGCAAGACGCTTGAGAAGTCCGTCCAGATGAAATCGCCCGGCGACTACGCAATCGAGTGCGATGGCGACGTGGAGAACGTGTTCATCCGCATCGAGAAGCCGTCGGGCCACGCGAAGTGAAGCCGTAGGAGGCGCTGGATGCCCAGAGCTCTGCTGGTCCTGATCGCGCTCTCGGCGCCCGCGGCGGCGGGCGCCGAGCTCGTGCTCGACGAGTCGGCCTACTTCCGCCAGTGGCTCGTCTTCGGGCTGGAGCGGCTGTCGGCCAAGGCCCTGAAAGAGGAGGGCGGCAAGGCACTCCCCAAGGGCGACCTGGTGCGCATCGAGAGGAACTCCAAGAAGCTCCTCGAAGGCCGCGGCTTCGATTGGAAGAAGACCGACTGGCGCGACGTGGCCGTCACCCACTTCTCCCGCACCCAGTGCGGCGTGGACGAGCGCGGGGCGATGATGCTGCCCGCCCTCTGGCCCCCCGCGGACTGGGCGGCTGCTGACTTCGACGACAGCACCTGGCTCTGCCAGCGCCTGGGCCGCCTCACCCCCGGCCGCCTCGGCGCCGTGGCCTACGACATGAACTCGCTCCTCTTCCGCGCGGCGTTCTACCGCACGTGCTTCCTGCTGCCCGAGCCTGACAAGGCAAACGACCTGACCGTGACAGTCCGCTACCGCGGCGGGGCGAGAATCCTCGTCAACGGCAAGGAGTTCGCCCGCGGCCACCTGCCGGCCGGCGAGCTCAGCGGCGACACCCTCGCCGAGGACTACCCGCTCGAAGCATACGTGGCCCTGGACGACGAGCTCCCCGCCAACCCTGAGATGAAGCGGCGCTGCGCCGACGGCATCGCAGACCTCCGCTGCGATTGGGAGGAGGCCCACAGCACCGGCCGCAAGGGCGAGGAGGCCTTCCGCCGCAACTGCATGGAGCAGAACCTCAATGAGAAGGGCTGGCGGCGGCTTCAAGACCTGCGCGACCGAAAGCTCGGGCCGCTCAGAGTGCCCGCCGGCCTCCTGCGGAAGGGCGTCAACGTCCTCGCCATCGAGACCCGCACCAGCCCCTACCACCCCTGGGTCATCCCCACGGGCCAGACCCGCCGCTGGGGCGTCCACGGCGGCTACACCAACCTGTCGTGGGACCACTGCGGCCTGGTGCGCATCGAGGTGCGCGGTGGCTCAGCGGGAGCTTCGCCCGCCCGTCCCGCCGCGGTGCAGGCCTGGGTGGCCGACATGCACAGTCGCCTCTGGACGCCCGATAGCAAGCCCCTCAGCACGGGCAAGGACACGCTGCGCTTCGTGGGCGCGCGCAACGGCACCTTCTCCGCCCAGATCGGGCTGAGCACCGACCGCGAGCTGGCCGGGCTGAAGGCATCCGCCAGCGACCTGGTCTCCGAGAAGGGCGCGAAGCTCCCAGCCGGCGCGCTCCAGGTCATGGCCATGCACGGCCAGCCGGTCTCGATGCTCGACCTCCTGGGCGAGGGGCGCTCCGACAGCGTGGGCTACAACCCCACCAACCCCAGGATCAATGCGTCCACCGGAGCGCTCGCGCTCCACCGTTACCGCGTCCTCGATCCGCTCCCGAAGCGGCGCGACGGCAGGCCGGAGGAAAAGGACCTGGCGAAGGCATACGCCGACTTCCGGTTCTTCGACCACATCAGCGCCACTTGGCCGGAGAAGGTGCCCGCCGACTCCTGCCAGCCCTTATGGGTGTACCTGAGGGTCCCCGCGGATGCCGCTGTGGGCCTCTATACCGGGAGCGTGACCATTCAGGCGGACGGCATCGAGCCGATCACCATCCCCGTCCAGGCGGAGGTCATCGGCTGGCGCGTGCCCGACACCCGCGACTTCCGAACCTTCGTCCAATCCGAGCAGTCGCCCTACGGCGTCGCCAAGCACTACAAGGTGGAGCTCTGGTCCGACCGCCACTTCGAGTTGATGGAGTCCTCGTTCCGCCAGTTGGCACGCCTCGGCAACCAGTGGGTTCTCATCCCTGTGCTAACGAGGTCCGAGCTGGGCAACCGCGACGACATGATGATCCGTTGGACGCGGCGGAAGGATGGGACGCTGAGCTTCGACTACTCGGTGATGGACCGCTATCTGGCCCTGGCGCAGAAGCACCTGGGGAAGCCCAGGGTGGTCTGCTTCGTCGTCATGCACGGCTGCGCGTGCAACAGCAACGCGGTGCGGATTGCCGACGAGGCGACTGGCCAGGTGGAGAGCGTCGAGATCGGCCCGGCGCAGGGCGCGACACGCGGGCCGCTGTGGCGCGCCTTCGCCATGTCCCTTTATGATCACATGAAGTCGCTCGGCCTCGAAGGCTCGATGTATTGGGGCCAGGCCTTCGACGACGTGCCCGACAAGGGTCTTGTCGCCCTCCTCGCGGAAGCGGCGCCCGGGGTCCACTGGGCCTGCGCCGGGCACGGACGCGGCCCCGACGCCACCTTCCGCGCCGCGAGCCGGGCCTACGGCGTTGACCTGGGCAACTCCAGCCTCCAGGGCTGGAAGAACCCGTTCATCCACCTCCTGATGCCGCGGGCATTCGGCTCCGTCATCTGCGTAGAGGGCACCAGCACCGCCTTCACCCATCGCGTGCTGGTGGACCGCGCGATCTACACGGGCTTCAACGGCATCGGGCGGATGGGGGCCGACTACTTCGGGGGAACCTGGTGCGACGGCTTCGGCGGCGGGCAGTGGAACATGGTGGGCCGCTCCTGCGTGCAAACCCTCTGGCCGGGCAAGGACGGCGCCGAGGCATCCGCCCGCCACGAGGCCATGCTCGAGGGCGTCCAGGAGGCTGAGGCCCGCATCTTCCTCGAGCAGGCCCTCGACCGGAAGGTGTTGCCCGACGACCTGGCGGCAGAGGCGCAGACGGTGCTGGACCGCCATTGCCACGAGACGCTCTACGTCCCCGGCGGGGCCGCCAGCGTGTATCTGATGGACTACGCGGGCGACTGGCAGGGCCGGTCGAGGCGGCTCTACCAGGCCGCCGCCAAGGTGGCCGAGAAGATCGGCCTCGACGTAGACCGCACCGCCTTCGGCGAAGCCGCGCTCCAGGTGTGGCACGGCCAGACCTTCCGCGAGGAGGTCTCGGTTCCCGCCCTGGGGCGCACCCGCCTGTGCCTTAAGCTGCGCAACTGGTCCGACAAGCCGCGCGCCTGGCGGGCCGCATCGAGCGACTCCTGGATTGCCCCGGAGAAGGCCGAAGGGACCGTGGCTGGGCACCAGGAGCTTGGGATCATCCTCGATGGCAGGGCGCTCAAGGATGGCTCGACGGTCTCGGGCACGCTCACCATAGTTGTGGGCGGCGTGTCCCCACGCCGCGTGCCGCGGGATGAGGACATCCCGCCCACAACCGCGGCAGGCACGGCCTATGCCGTGAGGGTCACGGCGAAGGTCGAGAAGGCCATCGAGTTGCGCCTGCGGCAGGAGTTCCAGTTCGTCACGGGCGGCGGCTCGGGCGCCGAGCAGCCAAAGCTCATCCGCGTCGTGCTCGAGCCCGTTCTCAACGTGCCGTCGGGCGGGAGCGACAGCAAGGAGTACATGCTCGTCAGCCGCGCCGCCGAGAAGCAGCCGTGGAAGCTCGAGAGCGATTGCGCCTGGCTCCGAGCCGAGCCCGCCTCGGGCGAGATCGCGCCCGGAGCAACCATTCGCGTGCGGCTCACCGCCCTCACCCCTCCCCCCTCTCCCCAGGGGAGAGGGCAGGGTGAGGGTGCTTCTCTCCCCAGGGGAGAGGGGGGAAGGGGTGAGGGTGCGGCGGGCGCCGTCTACGAGCCTGCCATCACGCTCGCCGCCGCCGGCGGAGCGGTCAAGGAGCAATACAAGATCCGAACCTACGTGATCCCCCCCTACCAGCCGCCGACGGCCCCCACAGGAGAGGCCGTCTACCTGAACGACCTGGACCAGAAGAAGCTCATGAAGGGGCACGTCGAGGCGGGCTTCTCGAAGGGCGACAGGCTGTCCAGGCCGTGGCACATCAGCGAGAACCCGATGCCGAACTACCTGCGGCGCGAAGAGTCCCCGACCACTCCCTCGACCCCGTACACGATGGGCCAGAAGACCTTCAACCGAGCGCTCTGGGCTTCCCCCTACCACGAAACGGTCTACGCCATCGAGGGCGAGGGCTTCACCGCCTTCGCCGCAGAGGTCGGCTTCTACGACAAGCTCCCGAAGCGCAACTACGCGAACCTCGGAGCCGTCGTGAGCTTCGAGGTCTACGTGGACGGCAAGCTCCGCACCCAGAGCGGGCTGATGAAGTTCGGCGACGCCCCGCGCCTCCTCGTGGCCGACAACCTGGAGGGCGCCAAGGAAGTGAAACTCGTCACCCGCCGCGACGACCTGGTCAACGACTGGTACTGCCTGGCCACCTGGGGGGACCCGGGGTTCTATCGGAGGAGACCATGAGAGCTATCGCGGCCTTGATTCTGCAGCAGCCGCGCCGCGTGCGAGGCCATGAGCAGGGTCATCACCAGGATGACCAGGTTCACGTTGATGAGCGGCGTAACGTCCGGCTCTTCGAGTTGCTGGCTCATAGATCACCGAGAGCGACGAAGATGCGGTTGGCCTGCGTCCGCAGGTCGCGGACCGCGTTGTCGCCCGCCGTCGTGAAGAGGTTGTAGGCGACATAGGCTGGGATGGCAATGACGAGGCCCACCGCCGTGGTCTCGAGGGCCTGGGCGATGCCGGCCGAGATGACCGTTGGGCCGCCGAAGCCCTTCTGCACGATGGAGAAGAAGGTGTTCATGATGCCCAGCACCGTGCCGAGAAGGCCCAGGAACGGCGCCGTGCCCGCAAGGGCCGCCAGCAGCGGCAGCCGCCGCTTGAACTGGCCCCCCGCGACCTCCAGCGCGTCGTCAAGCAGCAGCAGGGTGGTCTCGGGGCTTTGAGAGGTGTCGTGCTTCAGCACATAGCTCATCACTTGGCCGAGCGGCGCGTCGGACTTCTCGAAGGCTTCCTTCAGCTTCTGGCGGTCGGGGCTGGCGAGCAGCCCCTCCATGTCGGCCGCGAACGCGCGCGTCCGCGCCTTCGCCCGCCGCCACGCCCACAACCGCTCCACGATGAGGGCGAACGCCGCCACCGAATAGAGAATGAGGGCGATGCCGCAAGGGTCAAGATACAGCCGATACATGCTCACTCCTTGGTCTTCAACACTTCGGGCGGATGAAACTCGACGGCGATCTCGGTCGTCTCGTCCTTCCGAATCTCCACGTCCGGGCTCGCCTTCACGGGCTTGAAGCGGGGGTGCCAGACCTCCATCGTCCACTTCCCGAGGGGCACGTTGTCCAGCGTGAAGTTCGGCCCGTCCGAAACGAGGGCATAGGGATTGTCCACGAACACCACATAGGCCCGCTTCCACGGGTGGCGCCGGCACCCGACCTCACAGACGCCCGTCTCGTGGACCACTTTGGACTGGAGCATCGTCGGCCGCCGCGTGTAGTGGACGCCCCCGCCCGGCAGCGGCTTGATCGTGTCGCGGTCGAACGCGCTCAGGGGCTCATCGAGCGCCACCTGCCCCGACGCGACACCCTTCATGAGCAAGTGGCTCGGATACGAGTCGTAGGTGCCGAACATCGCCCGCTCGTGGACGGGGCAGAACTCGATGTGCGGCTTGAGCACCCCCTCGCGGACCATGAACGTGGCGCGTGGCAGCATCTCGCGCGGCCCCTTGCGTATTCCGCGCAGCGCCAGCACCACGCCGCGCGGATACGTGCCGGGATACGCGTCGGCGATATAGGTCTCCTGCTTCAGGCCGAGATTGCGATAGTAGTCCACCTCGCCCTTCTCCGCCTTCTGGATCGCCTGCGCGCCGTCGAGGGCGACCGGCTCGGGGGCTGGGGCCTTGCCGCGAGGGTTGGCGCCGGCCCACTTGCACGCGCCGATGAGCTTGCCGGCGGGCACCGTCGCGTCGCGCCGATAGGCATTCGCCTCCGGCGTTCGCCCGCCGGCCGGCTCCTTGACGAGGATTTCCATCCCCGATTCCGGCGCGTCCTTCTCCGGCACATCGGGCACGGCGGCCTTCGCCGCCGGCGCCGCGGGCGGGCTTTGGGCCTTGGGCGGGGCGGGGGCTTGCGACGTGTCGCACCCCGCTGCCAACACCACGGCTGCCCACAACGCGAGCACTCTCTGGCCCATCGAATCTCCTTGACCTGCCTCTCCTGCCAGCCGCTGAGTCTAGCAATTGAGCCAAGCACGGGCAACCCCCGATTGCAATGCAGCACACAGCGGGTACAATTGGAGACAGGAGTTGTTGGCATTGCGCACCCCAGGGAGCTGTGCCATGGCCGCCCCGAAAGAGCGGTTTCTCGTTGACACCCAGGGGAGAAGGACCGGCGTGGTGGTCCCGATGCGGCGCTACGCGGCGCTGATGGAGGACCTCCACGACCTGGCAGTCGTCGCCGAACGGAGGGAAGAGGGAACGGTCAGCCTCGAGGAAATGAAGCGCCGGCTGAAGAGAGATGGCCTCCTATAGTATCGACTTCAGGCCCTCGGTCCACAAGGACTTCCGCCGCCTGCCGAGAGCCGTTGTCCGTCGGGTCATGAATCGCATCGAGGCCCTCCGCGAAGACCCGCTTCCCCGCGGCTGCCTCAAGCTGTCCGGCTCGCAACAACTCTACCGACTGCGTGTGGGCGCTTACAGGATCATCTACGGCTTTGACACAGCTGCCGGGCAGGTCATCATCCACCATGTCCGCCCCCGAAGCGACGCGTACTGGGACATGTGAGTTCGGAACTCAGTGTGCGAGGCACCCTAGCCTCCACGGTGCCTGGAACTGGGTAAGGTGTCACCTGAACTACGGAACTACCCCTGACGGCTGTCCTCCCGGCCGGGTGCCGCGGCATCGTTATCTGAAACACCCTCGTACGCACTCGTCGAGGCCGGCTGCCGCAGCAGCCTTCAGGATATCGGCTCCCGCTGCCTTGGCGGTTCTCTCGACATCAGCCTCAGTGCAGCCGAGGTACTTGTACTCGAAGTGCGTCCACCCCAGGCATTCCACGAAGCCGCAGACCTCAGGTTCGGTAGCAGACAGGGCGATGAGTTCTTGCCAAGCGGCGACTTCGTACGGCAGCTGGTCAACGCGCTCCACCATCTTGGCGCGCTTCTTCGCCACAGCAGCGGCGTCGAGGCCTGTGAACTCGCCTAGCAGGTTGCTTCTCTGGAACTGGAGATCAACCCAGTCGTCAGTGCTCCATCCCGATGCCCCACCTACGCTCTCCGGACGGATCCTTGCGACAGGAACAGTAAGGGGGTTCAGTAGAAGGAAGACCGTTTTGGCGCCATGCAGGAAACGGATCGCGCCACGAGCGTCCATGCTCCTAAGGATCGCGGAGAACACCGGCGCGAAGAGTTCCACTTTCCTGTTTGGTGCTTGGAGGTCGATGCCATGGTGAAGCAAGACCTGCCTGTCCTTGCGCACAGTGAAGAAAGTCGCATTGGTGTAGATCTGGACCCACTGCTCGCATTCCTTCCCCCCTATCTTGCAAGGCTTCATGTCGCCTCTGGTTGAACTCAACGTAACCTTAGCTTCGCCGCCGTCCAGCTCCCTGTTAAGGCGCATGAGATCATCCAGCATGTCGGGACAAACGTAACGGTCTTCGCCAGCCCTCGCGCCGTCGGTTCGTGCCCTGTATGGGTCCACTCTCGCGATCTCGGCAAGAACGTACTTCAGCACCGTGCTCTTCCCGACTCCCGATCCGCCAATCATACAGATATTCGTCTTGTGCTGCATGTTTGTGCTCTCCATGGAAGTTCAGGCCAAAGCTCACGGGGCACGTTACAACATTCCGCGGGGCCGGGGTGAGGGCCATGAGGAGGCAACGAGTCGCCTTCGTGGCTTCAGCCGCACCGGGGGATGGCGCACGACTTTGCGGCCACACGTCTCCTGGATGCGGCGGAAGTCCTCGCAGATGGCATCGAGGTCACCGTGGAACTTGGCGGTGTGCTCCATCCGGTGCTTGCGGACTTCTTCGACAATTGGGTCCTTCATGACAGGGCCTCCGGGGCTTCCTTGCTGCCCCATCATACGCTACCGCGGCTGCTTGTCAACCGGCCTTCACTCCGCGCGCCTCCTCAAGCACAAAGAAGGGACCACAGGGACCTAAGGGACCCAAGGGACAAAAGGGTCGGCAGAGCGGCGTTGGGCAGGCGTGTCCCTGCGGTCCCTTTGGTCCCTTATGTCCCTTAGGTCCCTTGGGGGGACGGCCAGAGCAGGCCATGCTACCGGCCCGCCTCCACGGTTGGCACGACGCGGGTGACGGGGGCGAGGGCGGGGAGGCGGAGCTCGCTGATGACGTTGCGGCGGCCTTTGGAGTTGGCGAAGTCCACGTAGCCGAGCCGCACCTGCTGGAGGGGCATGGCCTCGAGGACGCCCTGAACCTGGCGGCCGAGGCCGGGTTGGGTGTCCACGAAGCCGCGGAAGATGGCGGAGTTCTTCGCCGTCTCGCGGAGGACGAGGACCTCGACGTCGCCGTCGCCATTCCCCACCTCGGCGCTGACGAGCACGGTGTCCTCGGCCGCGGGGTTCACGTTGCGGTCGGGGTCAATGACGGTCACGAGGTACGAGTGGCCGGGGGTCAGGCTCTGGGCGAGGCTGCCGGCGGCGTTGGCCTCCTGGAGGAGGATGCGGGGGTCGGTGCCGAGCAGGAGCAGATCGCCCCAGCGGTCCGGGCGGTCGGCCTCGCAGCCGCCGCTCCACGACTGGCCGACGAAGCGGCTCAGGCGCGGGTCGTCGCCAGGCTGCACGCCCGTGGCCACCACGCAGTCGAAGCCGATGCGCCAGCCCGGGGCGAAGACCGGTACGCGGAAGAGCGAGCGGGGGACGAAGACCTCGATGGTGTAGCCCGTGGGCGACTGCTTCGTGACGCGGAAGGGGCCGGAACCGTCGGGGCCGCTCTCGACGGGGGGCTGGGGCGGGAAGACCTTGCACGTGGCCTTCACGCCGCGGTACTCCTTGGTCGCCGCGTCGCGCTGCGAGGCGATGAGCCGCTCGATGCCGGGCACGCTCGGGTCGCTCTCGATGCCGAGGGGGAAGATGGCGAACTCCTGGGTGTGGGGCTCGCCGCGGTTGTCGTTGCGCGCGTCGAGGGTGTCGAACATCAGCCGCAGGTGGTCGCCGCGGTAGGCCCAGTCCACCCCCGTGACCTTCTGGTATTCGACGCCGCCGGTGTTGTGGTTGTGGCCCATGCGCCAGAGGGAGGGGTAGTAGAAGCGCTCGGCGTCCTGCTTCACCTGGTAGCCGAAGAAGAAGCCCTGGTAGTTCCAGGCGGCATAGACGAGGATTGCCTCGCCGCCGCGCGTGGGACGCAGGATGAGGGGGCGAATCTTCCCCCAGTCCGAGAGGTCGCCGTCGAGACGCGGGAACTTGGTGAGGAACGGAATGGCCTCGAAGTGGGGGGAGTCGTCGAACTCCGGCCTCACGGCGGCCTGCTCCTCGAAGCCCCACTTGGCTGCGGCGGGGGGAAGCGATGGCGGGCCGGCGAGGAGCGCCGCCTCAGGAGCGTCGGCGGGGGTGAGCATGGCCGGCTGCATCCTGGCGGGCACGGGCTGGAGGTTGGCCCCGTGGCCCTTCGATGCGCCGAAGAGGAGGGCGACGAGGGGGGCCGAGGTGTCGGGCACGCCGTCCTTTGTCAGCTTCGCGAGGTCCTGGCCGCGGCCCTTGAGCGCCATCGCCCGGGCGTCGAGCTTCTCCTGGACCTTGTCCGCGTAGTCCACCCCCTCGACGAAGTTGCCCATCTGCTTGAAGAGCAGGTCGCCCGTGAGGACGCGAGAGAGGATGCCCTCCTTCGCCCGGTCAATCGCCCGCTGGAACTGCTCCTCGATGACCTTCGCGCGGGCGTCCACGTAGGCTCCATCCGCCTCGGGCCAGCGGGCCAACGCGTCGGCCAGGGCCTTCTCGTCGCGCGCGATGTCCTCGGCGTCCGGCGGGCCGTCCTTGCCCGTCACCTTGCTGCGGTACGGGTTCGCGTAGTCCATCACGAAGACCGTGCGGTTGAAGACGGGCTGGGGAAACATGCGAAGCGTGTCGCGGCGGACGAGGGGCACGACGCTCTCGGTGAACTCCTTCATCGCGCGGTCGAGGCCGTCCTTGTGGACAATGATGCCCTTCTTGAACTGGCCGCGCGCCATGTCGCGGATGAGGGGCGAGAGGCCCTCGACGAGGCCGTTGACCCAGCGGTCGAACATCCGCTCGCAGGCCGGGCCACGCAGGACGCGGGAGCGGATCGCCTGGTTGGCCGCCTCATACTCGCGGGCGTTCTTGGGAATGGCCTGCTCGGCGGCTTCGCACAGCTCGCGGATGGCGGCCAAGGCCGCCTCCATTGCTGATTGCTGATTGCTGATTTCCCCTCGCCCCCCGTCCCTCGCACCTCGTCCCTCGCACCTCGGCAGTAGGCGGCGGCGGCGGCGAGAGCCTTGTCCCACAGCGCCGCGAATGCCTCGCCCTTCTTGCACATTTCGTCCGCGCGGTGAGGGAAGTACTCCTCGACGTGGTGCTTCCACGCGGACTCCCACGAGTAGGTGTCGGTGAAGCGGCCGTCGAAAATCTGCTTGCCGCGAATGACAGCGAGCGTCTGGGCGAGGGACTGCGCGTGCTCGGCGCTTGCGGGCGCGTCCTTGAGGAGCCTTCGGAGCTGTGCCGCCTTGCGCCCGAAGCCGCCGAGGTCCAGGAAGCCCCAGCGGCCCCAGTGCAGCGTGTGCTCGGAGCGGCAGAACTCGACGAACCAGAGTTTATGATACGCGCGGAACAGCTCGAACTGCATGTTGCCGAAGAGCGTGCGCGACACGTCCTTTTCGTACCACTCGGTGGTGCTCATCGCGGCGCGTTCTTCCTGGTGCTGGACGAGGTATTCCTTGCGCCAGGCGAGGGTTTTCTCGTGGGCCTTCTCCTGGAACTTGCGGTGGAGCTCGCGGATTTCGTCCTCGGAGAGCTTGCCCGTGGCGATGTCGGCTGCGGCGGAGGCCAATTCGTCCTTGAGGCTGGCCTGGACGTAGTTGGCCAGGTCGCGCTGAAGCTCCACGCCCAGGAGGTCGCCGGTGATCTTCGCCACGTCGCTGGTCAGCGACTCGGTGAGGGCGGACTGCACGACGGCCTCGGGCTCGGGGGGCGGCGGGGGCATGGTGAGGCGGCCCTGAACCTCGCGCGAGACGGCTCGCGCCCGCTCCTTCTGCATCACCTGGCTAAGGTAGGTGCCCTCCTGCGCCGCAAGGTCGTCCACCCCCCTCCCCTTCCCGCCAACCAGGAGTGGCGTGGCCGCGAGGTGGAGGATGAGGGAGACTGCGAGTGCCAGGGGCAGGAGCGTGGCGGCCCTTCGCCGGCGGAAAAGGTCGCCGAGCGACGCCGCGGCGGCCGAGCGCGCCTCGGCCGGCACACGCTTCCACCTGCGCCGCCACTTGGGCACACTGGGACTTGCGTTCACCCTCGGCCTCCCTCTTCCCTCTTCACTCTCACTCTCACTCTCACTTTCCCTCTTCCCTCTTGGCCTTAGCCATGTTCGCCTGGATCTGTTCGGGAGTCAAGGGCCGGCTGTAGATCGCCACCTCATCGCGGCAGGTGCCGCTCCAGAGGCCGTGGTCGCTGCTGATGAGGATGAGGTTCCAGCCGCTCGGGCCGCCGGTGTCCCAGGGCGAGGCGTGCCATTCGCCCTCGCCGGGCTCAGCTTTCGCCGCCGGCCTGCCGTCGAGATACAGCTCCAGCCGCCGCTGGGGCACGGACCAGAGGAGTGCCACGTGGCGCCAGGCCTCGGCCCACTCGAACGGCCCGGCCTGGCAGACGACGAGGCGGCGTCCCATGAGCTGATAGGTGAGCTGGAGGTAGCCCGGCTTGCCCTGCCACGAGCGGAACCGCCGCAGCGTGAGGCCGCTGTCCGAGCTGCCCACGTTCTGCACCAGCCCGGCGCAGAAAAGCGTCTCGCCATCGTTCGAGCGGCCGCAGGCCAGCTTCGCCGTGGCCGCGGGGTCGGGCACGAAGGTCATCTCGTTTCGCTTTGATGGGTCCTTGCGCACCCAGAAGCAGGCCGTGCCCTCCCAGCCGTCAATGTTGCGGAAGGGGTCGTGGATTTGGCAGACGTCCTGGGAGTTCATGCACCAGCCTTTGACGCCCTCGTTGTTGTAGGCGGCGCGGTGGCCGGGGTAGAAGTGGGCGCCGGGGTTGCCGCGGCTGCGGTCGAAGTGGCCGTTCTTCGTCTTGTCGTCCCACGTTGCCTCGGCGATGAGGCCAAGTGCGTCGAAGGGCTCGACGTGGAGCTTCGCCTTGTCGCGGATGACGGTGGTGCCGGGGAAAAGGACGGCCACGGCCTCCTTCTCGCCCGCGAAGCGGATGACGGGCCTCACCATTTCCTCGGCATCGCTCCACGATTCGTTCTGGACCTTGAAGACGAGTGTCTTGGCGTCGTGGTCGGCCAGCTCGAAGGGCTGCTCGGCGGGGCTGGCGGCCATGCCCTTGGGCAGTTCGAGGGCCACCGTGCCCTTGCACGGCCCGGCCTTGTGGCTGATCAGCGTGTCGGGCGGGCCGCCCGGCCGCGCGCTCCGCTTGTTGTCCACGTGAACCAAAAAGTGCTGGTAGCGGCCCGGCACCATCGGGACGCGCTGCATCGGGTCCACGGCCACCCGCAGCCTGGGCGCCACGACGGCCTCGAAGCCGGCCATGAGCACAGGCTGGAAGCCTGTGCCACCATTGCTGGCGGTGATGATGGCTTGGAAAGGCGTGAGGCCGAAGCGGGCATCTCGCGCGGTCACTGCCGTGGCCTTGACCTCGCGCTTGCCTTTGGGCGGAATATCCAGGTCAGCCCCGCCCTCGACGCGGAAGCCGACGCTGCCGGCCCATCGCAGCCGAGCCGCCTTGATTGGCTCATCCGACGCATTCTCGATGGACAGCGTGAGCTCCAGCCGGTCGGGGACCGTCATATCCGGTGCCGCAGTTTTCAGCGTCAACTTGAGGCCGCCGGCGAGCGCCGTCGCAAGCGGCACGTCCACAAACGTGCCCTCCTCACGCGAAGTGACAGGGCATTCAATGCCCGCCACCGTGGCCTTCTTCACCTTCACGCTGGCCGGCAACGCCAGCGGCAGAGGGGTGAGGAGGAAGGGGGGAAACGTGTCCTCCTCGATAGCAAGGACGACATCGAAGCTGGGCGGGGCCACAGGCTGGAAGCCTGTGCCACCGTCTTCGGCCTTGACGCGCGCCACGCGGACCTTGTTGCGGATGTATTCGTTCGCGCCGATCTCGGCCTCGCTGGCGTGCCAGATGTCCTCGTGGGCGCCGTAGGGGCCGATGATGGCGGCGCACTCGTCGAGGTCGGCGGCCTTGAAGTCGCGCAGGGTGAACCGCACGACCTGGCCCCTCTCGGCCCGCTGAAGCGTGCCGCGGAACTGGTTGGCCAGCAGTTGGTAGTAGATCATCTCGTTGGGGACGTTGCGGGAGTCGAGGCGGTTGTCGAAGTTCTCTCTGAGCGTGAGCAGCTTGTCGCGCTCGCGGCCGAGGTAGACCATGTAGGGCCTGTTGTCGCTCAATAGCAGATAGTTGGCGTCGTGGTAGGCGTAGCCGAAGCCGGCTCGGTTTTCGGGGCTGCGGTCAATGGGGAAGCTCGCGGGGCTGTAGTGGCCGCCGATGGCCCCGCAGGCGAGGGGACCCGCGCACTTGGCGCGGAGGGCCATGCGACTCGTCGCCACGGCGTCGAATGCCTCCTGGATGGTGTTCGCGCCGATGTGGGAGGCATAGGTGCCCTTCCCGCCCCAGATGTTGATCCCGATGTCGGCCCCCGCCGCCTCCAGCGCCCGCAGCGCGTCCGCCGACGCGCCCGGGTCGCAGTAGACGGTGGTGCGGAATCCCAGCTTGGTGAGCGTCGCAATCGTCTTCGGCTGCTGGCAGCCGCCGAATGTGAAGGCGCACCGCTTGCCGCCAGGGAAGGGCGCGAACTTGATGCTGGCGGGAGCCAGCTCCGCCTTCGCGGCCAGCTCCAGCCGCACCTTCAACTCCACCGTGGCCGGCGCCCTGCCCGCCTCGCCGGCCCCGAGCCAACTGCACACGGCAGCGCAGGCCAGGGCAATCGACGCCACTCTCATGTCATGTCTCCAATGCCCGTTGCGGTCCGGCAAGAGTCCCACTATCTTATCCGTTGCCGACACCGCGTCAACCCGCGTTACGTGAAAGGAAAGCGATGAACCTTGCACCCCGCCTATCGCTCGCCTTGTGTGCGGGCGTGGCCGCGGCCGCGGAACTGATCCCGGCCGACAGGCTGTCCGGCTGGACGCCTGGCGTCACCGTGGGCGTGCCAGGCGGCATACCGACCGACCGAACGCATCTGCTCGACGTGACGAAGGCGCCCTACAACGCCGACAGCACCGGGGCCGCCGATGCGCAGCCGGCGATCATGAGGGCCATCGCCGATGCGAAGGACAACGATGTGGTCTATCTCCCTGCGGGGAAGTACCGGATAGACAAAGGGATCCCATCGCGGCAAGCCGCAACCAAACGCGGAGGAAAAATCTTTCCGGAAAACAAGATTCTGGATGTTTGTAGCACAGTGGGCGGTGGCAAGAGCAGGATTACAGTCCGCGGCGACGGGCCGGAGAAGACCATCATCATGGGACACCATCCCTCCGGCAGCGCGATCGGGATCACCCCGGCCGACGGCGGCGACTGGTGGTATCCGAACCGCCTCAAGCTCGACATCACGGGCAGCCCGGGAAAAGGCGACACGGTGCTGGCCGTGGGCGACACGAAGCCGCTCGATGCCTACCGCAACGGCGGCATCGGCCTGCCCTGCCAGCTCTCGCTCAAGAACGACCGCAAGCTCCCCGTCGTCGCGCCCGCGAACTGGGACTACCTGCGCCGCCAGCTCTCGCGCGTCGTGGCGAAGACTCCCACAACCGTCACCATCTCGCCCGGCCTCCTCTTCGACCTGCCCGCCGAGCTGGCGCCCGTGCTGCGCCCGGTCGGCCGCTACGCCGAGTTTGTGGGCATCGAAGACCTGACGGTGGATGGGGCGAACTCCAAGACGCCCCACGGCCTGATCGGCATGGGCCAGGGCTACGCCTGCTGGGTGAAGAACGTGGCGGTGCGGAACGCGCCGAACTACCACGTGAGCGTGGACGGCTGCGTGCAGTGCGAGGTGCGCGGCTGCACGATGGCGAAGCGCAACAGCGCCCTCGGGCCGAACGGTGCGGGAATCCTCGTCGGAGTCTCCTCCTTCTGCCTCTTCGAGGACAACGCCATTGCCGAGACCTTTCCGCATGTCGAGATCAATGGCTCGTGCGGCAACGTCATCGCCTACAACTGGTGCGACGACAGCGGCATCCAGGGCGACCTGCTCGGCTGCACGATCAACAGCAACCACGGCGCCCACTCGTGCTTCAACCTCTACGAGGGCAACTACGCCCCGAAGTTCCAGAGCGACGGCTACCACGGCTCCGCCTCGCACGACACCGCGTTCCGCAACTGGTTCCACGGCACGTCCACGAAGACCGAGCAGTTCTGGATCTGTGTGAACCTCAATCGGTTCACCCGCTTCTACTCCATCGTGGGCAACGTGCTCGGCAGGAAGGGCGACAACTGGCTCTACGACAACGCGGAGAACGGCTTCGGCTACGACCAGCACTTCATCTACGTGTTCGGGATGCCCAACATGGGCAACGGCGGCTTCTCGGGGGAGAAGGTGCAGCCGAGCAAGGGAACCTGGTGGGCCGACTGGGAGAAGCTCCTGGCCGCCGAGCGCGGCAAAGGCCCCGGGCCGGGCGGGTTCCAGGAGATCGATCTGGATGTCAGAGCCACGACCCTCCTGAGAGGGAACTACAACTTCAAGGACAACGGCGTGCCCGAGAGCGAATCGCTTGGAGGCGCCGCGCCGCCCAAGAGCCTCTATCTGAAAGAGAAGCCGGCCTGGTTCGGGGGCCTCAACTGGCCCCCGTTCGGCCCGGACACGAACTTCGAGAAGAACACGCTGCCGGCTCAGGTGCGATTCAAGGCGATGCGAGGCCAGTAGGGAGCCGTCGGTTCACCGCCGCTCCGCAAGGCACAGGACGCGGCCATCGGCCAGGGACGCGAAGATGCGTCCGCCGCGGTCCACGGCAAGGCCGCCCTTGACGGGCGGGGCGGGCAGCTCGTGGCGCCATATCTCCGAGCCATCGTCAATGGCGATCGCTGTGACGAAGGGCCTGGCCCCGCTGCCCGGCGCGCCCTGGCCGGCGGCCAGGAGGACGCCGGGGGTGACGACGAAGGCGTTGAACTGGCGGCGGGCGGGGTCGGTCCACACGGCCTCGCGTGTGGGCTTGGGTGGATCGTTAGGCCGCCGCCAGGCGAGCCGCCAGCCGGGCTGGGGCGGCTGCTGGCCGGCGGGGACCGGCCTCAGCAATGCCAGCGGCGCGTGCCGGCTGCCGTCGTAGAGCGGCTCGTAGCTCAGCGTCCGCCCGTCGGCCAGCGTGTGGTCGAGGGCGACGTACTGGCCGTACTCGGGGTAGTGGGCGTAGAAGGCCGTGGCACTGCCCGAGCCGAGGCGGTGGACCGGGTCGTTGAGACACTTGCCGGTCTTGGCGTCGAACACCGCGGTGCCGTAGACGCCGCCCCCCGCGAAGCAGAGCCTGCCGTCGCGGAGCATCAGCTCGCCCTGGAGGCTGATGCCGCTGCGCACGGCGTCGGACATGCGCCCGGTCGCGTCGTTGTACCACAGCGGCTTGCCCGTCACCGCGTCGAGGGCGGCCACGTGGGTGCCGTCGTAGTCGGCCATCCCCGCGGCGGCGTACACGACACCATTACGAACGACGACGCCGCCGGCGACGGGCCAGGTGGAGGCCAGGCGGCCGAAGACCGGAATCCAGCGGTCGGCCGGGGCGAGGCGGAAGGCCCAGAGGCGCCGCCCCGTGGCCGCCTCAAAGGCATAGACCCGGCCATCAGCCGATCCCAGATAGAGCCGGCCATTCCAGACCGCGGGCGGATAGAACACGGCGCCTGCGGCGTATGCCTTCCACTTCGGCGCGCCGGTGGCCGCGTCGAAGGCGCGCACCGCTCCGGTGCGGTCCGCCGTGAAGACAAGGCCGCCCGCCGCCGCGGCGCCAGTTGGTAGTGCGGGCTTCAGCCCGTAGTCTTGGGGGATGCGGCCTGAAGGCCGCACTACGAACAACTCCCAGGCCTGGGCCACCTGCTTTGGGACGGCGGTCTTCGCGCCCAACGCCTGTGGGTCGGCGGACCAGGCGGTCCAGTCGCCCTCGGCGGCCGCTAGCTCCTGGACCTTCGCCAGGTCGCCCTCGCCCGGCTCAAGGCGCGAGGCGTCGAGGCCGGGTTGGAAGTTGAAGCTGCCTGCGCCCGTGAGGCCCACGTGCCCGTAGAAGGCGAGGGGGCAGCCGCACATCCACGGCCCCCAGTAGAGCATGCCGTGGGCCACGATGACCCCCTCGAGGCACGGCGGGCGCATGGCGGCGATGTGCTGGGCCGTGCCGCTGGCGAGGTCTATGCGCACCGTGCCCTCGGGGGCGCGGTAGAAGATCGCATCGGTGGAGCCTGTGGCTCGCGTGCAGGACCTCCGCCCGGGATACTGCGCCTGCGCCTTCCACGTGCCGAAGTCGAGCTTGAAGCCTGGGGCGGCCCCGATGCCGTAGAGGCCCTCCGGGCGCGGAACCAGGTGGAAATTGCCGTCGGGCCGCTGCCACAGCAGCCGGCCGTCGGCGGCGGAGGCGACGACGACGTTCGGCCGCTGCGGGCCGGCGAAGTAGAGCCGCTCGGCATCGCACTTGAGGAAGCTGGTGGTCGAGAAGCCCTCCCTCGGGTTCTGCGCGCGGCCCGTCGGGCCGATGGCCTTCAGAAGATCGGCATCGGTGTTCTTCCACGCGACCTCTCCCGTGCGGGCGTCGAGGGCCGCGAGGAACTTCTCGGGGCAGTAGTAGTAGATGCGCTCGTTGCCCATGCAGATGCCGCGGCCGTCAATGTAGTCCTCCTCGGCGCGGCGCCAGAGCACCTTGCCGTCGGAGGGCTCGAAGGCCAGGAACGTGCGCCCGAAGCCGTAGCTCGTCTTCGGCTCCCTATAGTCGAAGCCGTCCCACATGCTCCACGGCCAGTGGCCGATCTGGATGCCGGTGGCGCGGATGGGCTTGGGCTGGGTCTCGGGGCCGCCGATGAGCGCGTAGAGCTTGCCGCCCTGAAGGACCATCCACTTCCACACCTTGCCGTCCGCTGTGCCTTCGGGGGCGGCGATCTCGCGGAGCACCTTGCCCGTCGCCGCGTCGAGCACCTTGCACGACTCGTCGTCGGCCAGGTAGAGCGCGTCGTCGGTGGCGGCCATGCACATGCGGTGGACCATGAAGCCCTCTTTGAGCGGACGAGTCCAGAGGACGGTGCCGCTGTAGCCGTTCGAGCAGACGAGGGTGTTGATGACTGGGGTTTGGTTGGCCTGGAAGGAGATGTGGCCGTGGGCGCGGAACACGCGGCCGCCGGCCGCCACGACAGCCGTCGGCAGCGGGCTGAACTTCGGCTCCGCTATGAACTGCGTCAGGTACGGCGCGCGGGCCAACCGGTCCGTGCTCAGGGGGTTATTGTCCGGGCCGTGGTAGGGATGGCTCCAAACGTCCACGCCTTCGGGCACGGGTTTTGTGATGGTCTTGCCATCGAGGTGGCCCGTTCCGCCGGGATGAAGCACGCGGCTGATCTCCGCCTCGGCGGCCTTGCCCGCGGCGCTCGCCTGCACCCACGCGGCGGTGGCCAGGTTGTCCGCCAGCACGATTCGCCCGTAGCCGCCCTGCGCCACGAACACCTTGTCGCCCAGCAGCCCCTTTCCCTCGGCCCATTCGCGCACCGCCGCGGCCTCGCGGGCCTCAGGCGAATGGAAGAGAACCGTCCAGCGCTCCTTCTCCGCGAGCTCGGCCAGCACGCCGCGTCCGCCGTCGGCGGGCAGCCCCAGGACCACGGCGATGCCCTTGCCCGCCGGTGGCGGGCCTGCGGCGGCCGCCTCGGCCCCCGCCGCCACCACGCAGCCGGCCACCGCCAGCACCGCAACGCCCACCAGGGTGGTTGCTTTCTTCATCGCCTTCTCCTCACCTCTCCCCACGGCTTCCTGACGCCTGCGCTCCCCCACTCCGCCAGCGCCGAGTTCCCCTCTCGCCGGCCATTATACACCCGCCGCGGCCGGACGCAAGCCCCTGAGTCCCGCCCCCAATCCTCGGGCAGGGCTTGACAAGCGCGGTTCTTCGGATATAATCATACTAAACGCCAGCTACACGCGTTGCGTAGCCTGCGGGCGCCGGTGCGTGAGCCCGAGCCGCATCGAGCAATGAGGAAGGCGGGAAGGGACAACGGAATGGGGACAAGCCTCCTGCGTTCATTCCCTGGTCCCTCTCCCGACCCTGGCAAGGAGCAACCACATGGCCCCAGAAGGCAATGAAGTGAGGCAGAAGGTTGAGGACGCGCACCGCATCGTCGAGGCGCTCGCGGCGCTCGACAAGGCGGGTGTCCTCGGCCGCCACGACGCCCCGAAGGCCGAGACCCTTCAGCGCCTCTTCACCGGGCGCACCGAGGTCCCCCTCGCCGAGCTCCTTCGCGCCATCTGGCCCGACGCCACCAACGAAGATGCCGCCCTCAACCTCTACCGCGGCTTCAAGGCGCGCCTCAACGAGCGCCTTGCCAAGAAGGGTCTCGGAGTCTTCCTGTGCAGCCCGCAAGACAACCGCCCCGTCGCCTCCAAGACCGTCTGGTTCGAGGGGATCCCCTCCGCGGCCGAGCTTGCGAGACGGAGGGAGGACGAAGAGGCAAGAAACTCAGCCGAAATCATCCAACGCGAGCACAAGAGGGAGTTCCTTGGTACGCCCTCCGTAGAGTACATTCCGCAGGAGGTCACAAGCGGTCTCCGGGCAGTTCGGTTTCCGGAGACTGTGGCTGGCTTCGCCGAGCGCTTCGCGCCCAAGGCTTGGGGAGCGCTGCCGCAGGACGATCGGGCGTTTCTGGCGAACCTCATGACCAAGCTCGAACCCATCGTTCAACTTGTGCCTGCGACCAAGGAACCGTTGGTCGTGGCGTTTGAATGTTTGGGCCTGGGACCGGGCGGACAGTCCTTCCCAGAGATAGAGGCGCGCTTCCGGGACAGGGTTGATCCTGGCTTGCTTCGGGTTCTCATGGCGCTGTGCAGCGTTGAGACGGCAAGCACCTTGGCCTGTGCGACGCACACCATGAGCAAGTCCGACCCGCGCCAGTTGCTCTTCACTGTGAACCTAGACCCACAGATGCTAGTGAGCGCTTTCTTCGATGAGTTCCTTCATGCTTACCGGGACAAATGGCAATGCAACGTGGTGTTCGAGTTGCACCAGGAAATGGTGAGAACCCATATCGACGGGATCAAGCGGTTAGTGGCCGAATTCGGGTTAGGGTTCTGTTTAGACGACATCAATGAGCTGGATCCCCAAGTTCGCGAGAACCTCGCTGACTTGGCTATACTCTCCAAAGTGGATGCACGGGCCTTCCTGCACCTCATGGCTGGCCGGGACGACCCGGAAACCACAGTTCGAGAGCTGGCTTCGTATCGTCTCGCGAATAGGCCCCTTCTGGTGGAGGGTGTCGAAGATGACAACTTCGTCTCCTTCTTGCAGAGGCACTGGAGGCACCAAGACAATGGAACCCTCCTCGCCCAGGGGTATCTCTTCACGCCCGGGCTCTCGTGGGAAGGTTGGATTGCGGACCTTCGCCATTTCGGTTTGCGCGGCGGACACTTCCTCGCGAGCCATTGCCTCGCCGAGGCCAAGCGCACGATAGGTGACTTCCTCTCGGCCCAACACCGAGGCGAACTCCACTGTGAGAACCGCGGGATCATTTTCAGCATTAGAGTCCCCGGCGCGTGCTGTGGGCGAGACAGGGACATTGTCTTCGGCATCCTCAATGAACGCGCAAGCAGTCTGCCTACAGAAGATGAACTGCAGGGTGTTGACTTCTTGGTCGTGAAGGCGCGCCTCGGGGCGTTGGACTGGGAACAGGTCCCCATGTCGGATCTTCGCGGGGTCCTCGATGCTTCGGCACATGCAACTGAGATCGGCGAGAGAGCCCTTATTGGGAGGTTAGCGGACCTCTACGTGCCACAGTTCTGGGTGCCCCCGAATGTCATGCCGCTCAGACAGACTGGCACGGATGTGGATCCTGCGGAGGAAGCACGGCAATTCCTCCTGCACTGGGTGAAGGCTCCTGGAAGCCCGCCATTCTGTGCGATCCTTGGTGACTACGGTGTGGGTAAGACGTTCCTATGTCGCATGTTCAGCAGGGGCTTACTGGAGCTTCGCGACGCGGGTGACCACCATCTGCCCGTGCCCCTGTATCTGGACATGCGCAACCTGCCAGTCTGGTACGGCGATAGGGTCCCTCGGCTCGATGAGATGCTCAGGCACTTGCTTGAGGAGGCTGGCTTCGGCGAGCTTTCTACGTCTGGCGTCCTGGCCGCCGTGCGGCGCGGCCACGTCATCCTCATTTTCGACGGCTTCGACGAGCACTCGGTGCACCTGACGGACGCGCAGGCCACGGAGCTGATGCGGCAGATACGGTCCGCTGCGCCGCCACACTCAGATGGCAAGGTGCTCCTCACTTGCCGCACCCACTATTTTCTCGACAGGGCGAACGAGCGCGAGAAGGTCAGCGGCGGAGGTGGAGCACGCACACGTGAGGGTTTGAGGGGGAGCGCGTTCCGAATCGCCTACCTGCAGCCTTTTGACGAGAAGCGCATCCGCGACTACCTCCATAGGGTCCTGGGGGATCAGGCCGACGCGGCATTCGAGTTTATGAAGCGGGTTCACGACCTTGTTGACCTCGCCAAGCGCCCGGTCCTCCTGGCCATGATCGCAGCGAACCTAGAGCACCTGGAGCGGAGGGCCAGGAGCGGCGAGCGGGTGAAGGCTGCCGACATCTACGAGGGGGTGCTTGGCAACTGGTTGGGCCGCGACACCGGGAAACATATTGTTTTCCCAGACCTTAAATCGGACCTTATGGCGGAATTAGCTAGGCGCCTCTGGCTTAGCGGGGGCCGCGACGCCACTGTGCATTTCCGCGAACTGCGCGCCTGGATCCTGGCGCGCCTCAAGGATATCTTTCGCTTTGGGAACCCCGAGGCGGTTTGGCGGATTGATGCAGACATGCGGACCGCCACGTTTCTCGTGCGGGACCCGAGGGGGAACTACCGGTTCGCCCACAAGTCATTGATGGAGTTCTTCCTCGGCCGCGGGGTTGCCATTGGGCTATCTGAGGGCCACCTCGCGGCCCTTGACCTGCCGCGCCTGAACAGAGAGGTCCTCGAGTTCGCGGTGGACCTCCTCCATGGTGAGCGCGGCCACGCTGGGCGCGCGGCACAGGTCCTCACCGACATGCTGGAGGGAGCCTATCGCACGCAACGGAGCGAGAACGCTCTTCTCCTCCTTCTGGCTTGGCGGAAGCTGATCCCCGACACCGCGCCCAGGCCCGCCGAGCTTCACCTGGAGGGCGCGCAACTACAGGGCGCGGACCTCGCCGGTGCGCAACTGTCAGGGGCCAGGCTCTTGGGAGCGAATCTTGAGGGAGCGGTGCTGACTGAAGCGAAGCTCCGCGAGGCCGACCTGCGCGGCGCCAACCTCAAGGATGCCTCAGCCCGCTCCGTGGACCTTGAGGGCACCTGCTTGGCCGAGTGCCGCCTCGATCAGGCGGAGCTCACCGCCGCCTCCTTGCGCAACTGCGACCTATCGAACGCCAACGGCCGCGGGGCATTCCTGCAGAGAGCCGATTGCACAGGGGCGCGCTTCGGTCGTGCCAAGTTCCCCTATGCCCGGCTTGCCCGGGCGGTCCTGTTGGACACGCAACTCTCGGAAGGCGATTTCCGCAGTTCGTCCCTCCCGAAGGTCGCAGCCCAAGGGCTGGCATTCATGCCCTTCCTGGGCCATGGCGGCTGGGTCAGGTGCGTGGCCTTCAGCCCGGATGGCGTTATCATTGCCTCGGGGAGCGAAGACAAGAGCGTGAAGCTCTGGGAGGCGGGCACAGGGTGCCTCATGCGAACTATCGAAGCCCGCAGCAGAGAGATCTTGACCGTGGCCTTCGGCGCCGGTGGCGCCACCCTCGCCTCGGGGAGCTCTGACAATAGCGTGGAGCTCTGGGACGCAGCGACCGGGCGCCTCGTGCGAACCCTCGAGGGCCATGCTGCCCCGGTCAATAGCGTGGCCTTCAGCCCGGATGGCGCGACCCTGGCCTCGGGGAGCAATGACCAGAGCGTGAAGCTCTGGGAGGCAGCGACCGGACGCCTCGTGCGAACTCTTGAGGGACATCCGAACTGGGTCAATTGTCTGGCCTTCAGCCCGGATGGCGCGATGATTGCATCGGGATGCGCTGGCGGGAGCGTGAAGCTCTGGGACGCAGTGACTGGGCATCTCGTGCGAAACCTCGAGGGCCATGCGGGCTCGGTGAGAAGCGTGGCCTTCAGCCCGGATGGCACGGCCTTGGCCTCGGGGAGCTATGACAAGAGCGTGAAGCTCTGGGAAGCCGGGACTGGGCGCCTCATGCGAACTCTCGGTCTCGATGCGGCCTCGGTCTGGAGCGTGGCCTTCAGCCCGAATGGCGCGTCCCTGGCCTCGGGGTGCGATGACAATAGCGTGAAGCTCTGGGAAGCCACGACCGGCCGCCTCGTCCAAACAATGCAGGGCCATCGCGGTTGGGTGAGCAGCGTGGCCTTCAGCCCGGATGGCACCACCCTAGCCTCCGGAGGCTCGGACAGCAGCGTGAAGCTCTGGGACGCTGCGACCGGGCGCCTCGTACGAACCCTCGAGCGATATGCGGGCACGGTAGAGAGCGTAACCTTCAGCCCGGATGGCGCGACCCTGGCATCGGGGAGCGATGACAATAGCGTGAAGCTCTGGGACGCTGCGTCAGGGTGCCTCGTGCGAACGCTCGAGGTCCGTATAGGCCCGGTGGTTAGTGTGGCCTTCAGCGCGAATGGCACGACCCTGACTTCGAGAGGAGCCGGGGAGGGGGTGCGGGTGTCGGATGCGAGGACTGGCGCGCTCCTACGTGCGGGGCGCGAGCCGGTTCCATCTTCCGTTGACCAGCGCCAGGCGACGAGCGGACACCTGGCCGCGGCGGCCAGTCCGGCGGGAACGATTCACGTCTACAAGGCGGGCAGCGGGGAGCTCGTGGTCACTCTCGCGGCGTGGAACCCGGAGGAGTGGGTGGCGTGGACGCCTGACGGGTATTTCGATGCGCCAAAGGCGGCGTGGCACAGGATCGGGGTGACGGATGGGCTGGTGTCGTATCCCGTGGAGGAGTTCGCGGAGCACTTCCACAGGCCAGATATCATTCGAGAGAGGCTGGCGAAGGCGAGGGGAGAGTGAAGGCAAAATGATTGGGGGGCAAAATGATAGGAGAAGAAGAGAAGAGGGAAGGTAAAATGATTACGGGTAAAATGATAAGACAGGATCGGATCTGGGCCGGCAAGATTCTGCCCGGCTTCGCTCTCCTCCGGTTTCTTCTCTTATCATTTTACCGCGAAATCATTTTACCTGAATCGGTGCTTCCCCCCCTTCTTCTCCTATCATTTTGCCCGTAATCATTTTGCCTGATTCGGCTCACTCAATATTGAGCTGGTTGAGGTAGTCTTCGAGGTCCTTGCGGGTGTTCTGGACGCCGGCGCGCTTGTCTTCGAGCTGCTTCTGGAGGGTTTCGATCTGGGTCTCGGAGTCGAGGAGCTTCTTCTCGAAGCGCTGGTAGGCCTGGGAGGAGCGTTCGACGGCTTTCATGTTCTCGCGGGTGTCGGCCTGTTCGCGGCGAAGGGTCTGGATGCGCTGCTGGAGTTCGTTGAGCTCGCGCTCGGCGACGGCGAGGGCGCTCTTGCGCTTGATGGCCTCGGCGAGGGCGGTGCGGACCTTTTCGGGAATCTCGCCGCTGCTGGTGAACGACTGGAGCTGGCCGACGTCGCAGGGGAGGATGGCGATGGTCTGGGGGTCGAAGCGCTGCTCCTTGACCGGGAACTGGCCGGTCTTGGCTCCGGGCACCTTGACTTCGAAGCGGTAGAACTGCGGGGTCTTTTCGGCAAACTCCTTGGGCCCGAGGAGCTCGCGGTCGGCCTGGAACGGGTGCTCGATGAGGACGACCTTCTCCTGCTCGGCCTTGTTCTTGATCATGTAGGTTTGCACGAACTCGTTGCGGCGCTTGATGTTAAGGACGCCGCGGACGATGCTGGCGGAGACGATGCGCTGGCTGGACGTGGCGGTGGGGTCAATCGTGGCCTTGAGGTCAATGGCGTAGGAGAGGAGGCGCTTGTCGCCTGGCGGGAAGTTGCCGATCTGGGCGTCGCCCGCGTAGGTGCCGGCGTCGAAGACCGTGACCGGCCCGGCCAGGAGGCTCGACGGGGTGGAGTTGGTGAGCCAGACGCCGTTGAGGGGGTTGGTGGGGAGGGTGCCCGGGTTGTAAATGCTGAGTTTCTTTGCCTTTACGGCCTGGTTGACGATTGGGAGCATGGCCGACTTGCGGCGCGGGAGGGTGACGGGGGTCTTGATGTGGTAGGAGAAGAGTTCGCCGATGGCTTGGGCGCTGGCTACGGCGGACACGCCGCGGTCGAGTGCGGCAGCGGCGGCGCGTTCGAGTTGCTCCATTGACTTGGCGGCGGGCGGAGCGCCGGGGGCGGCGGCCAGTGCGCGGTTGGCTCTGAACCTGGTGGCTGCCCTTCTGCCCTCGCCGCCTTGGGCGTCCTCGGCCAACGCCATATCCGCCTCTTCCCTCTCGGCCTTGAGGGCGAGGACGTTTTTGTCGGCCTTGATCCCCTCTTCGTAGGTGCGTGGGCGCAGTGAAGCATAGCGCTCCGTCTGCACCACCGGCCGGTCAAGGTAGAGTGGAGTGTAGAGGTCCTCTACGAAAGAGATTGGGCGGCCCGCGACGAGCGTGAGGTCAACCTTCTCCCAGTCGTAGTCGCTCGTGTTCTCCACGATGGCCCAGCCCTGGAGGGTGGCTTCCTCCTTCTTCTCGTCGCTGAGGACCAGGCGGTAGCTGGTCTTCCAGACGGGTGCCTCGGTGATGTAGCCGATGCGGACCGGGCGGTCGCCCTCGCCGACGAAGTTGATCTGGACCGCCCTGCTCTCGGTGTCGCGGCTCTCGACGAGGAGGGCGAGGGCCTTGTTCAACTCCGTGTTCAGCTTCTCGTTCGTAAGTGCAATGCTGCGAATGGTTTCGATTGGGACCGACTTCATCCCCTCGGCGGTCAGCAGGCTGAGGAGGTGCTCCTGGACGATGGTGTTGGAGGGGAGGATGTGACGGGTCTTGACCTCGACGCCGAGGATTTTGCCCGTGAGCTTTTCGGGGGCCATGACCGCGACCTCGGCGCCGCGAATCTGCTGAAGGAGTTGGGCGAGGGTTGGGGCGCCCGAGATGTCGATCCCGAAGCTCCGCAGGGCGCGGGTGAGGGGCTCGCTTGAGGCGTAGTTCACGCTGCCAACTGTGCCGTCACCTAAGTCCAGCACCACCAAGGACTTGAGCATGTCGCTCATGCCGGTGGTCTTGAACTTCAGTTGCACCTCGGCGCTGCCGGTCACTTTGCCGTTGTGCTCGAAGTAGGCCACGCCCGAGCTGAAGGCCGTGACCTTCGTGACCGGGACGGCGGCCTCGCCGCCCAAGGTGGCCGGCACGCACGCCGCAATCGCCAATAGCCACACTGCCCGTTTCATCCATGTCTCCTCTGCCAAGCGGAAAGACCGAGCAAAACACACACAACCTTAGATTTAGACGCCACACTCAGCGGCCGGTTCCCAGTGAACGGGTGTTTGTAGTGCGGCCTTCAGGCCGTTCCCGAGTAGCGCCGCCGCCCCGGCGGCGGGAGGCCAGCGGGACGCTGGCGCTACGGAACGGGCTGAAGCCCGCACTACGGACTACGAACTCCCTGATCCCTCGGGTCCTCGGGCTTGGCGGGGGCTGGCCCGCCGGTCGAGGATGAAGAAGGGCGCGTAGCAGAGGCACATCACCGCCAGGGCGACAACATCCCCGACGAGCAGATACCAGGGCCAAGGCCCCATCAGGTCGAGGAGCGAGGGTGTCGTCGGCTTCGCCATGAGGAACATGTAGTTCGTGCCCATCGCCCAGTTCGCGGGAATCAGGAGAAGCGCGTAGGCGTTGGCGACCAGCCAGGCCCTCAGGAGCGAGCGGACCGTTGGCCGCCGCCGCATGACCGCGGTGGCGTAGAGCGCGCTCGTCACGATGAGGGCGTGGAGCAGGAAGCAGCAGACGCAGCGGATGTGGGGGAAGCCCCAGTCCACGTTCGGCGTCAGCAGCGCCTGCACCGCGCCGCCGAAGCCCCAGAAGTAGAGCAGTTCATAGGCCAGCCAATGGCCCGTCAGGAGCACGACGGGGGCAAGGACGACCGAGATGTCGCAAAGATGCAGCGGCAGGAGGCCCACCAGCCGGGCACCCTTCCACCACCACCAGACCACCATGAAGGCCTCGCTTGCAAGGCATCCCGCCGCGAGCGCGAGGCGCGCCGCCCAATCAAGGCGCCGCGAGCCGGAGCGCCGCACGGCCCACACGAGGGCGCCCCCGAGGCCCAGCGACAGCGCCAGCCCCAGCCAGTGCTCCCCGCCGCAAGTCACGAACGGCCTGTTGCTCACAACCCAGCTCTCCATCCGCGGATAACGGCTTCACGGAGAAGCGAAACGACCTCGGCTATGATAGCCGAAACGTTTGGCCTTGCAAGCCCCACATCCGTGGGGGATGAATGGATGAGTGGATGGGTGTCAGACAATCATCCACCCATCCAATCATCCTCGCTTGTTGCGGCTACGGGCGGTGTCAGGGTATAATACGGCAGGCAGAGGTAGCGAACCAGGAGGGTGAAGCCGTGATCGACGTCACTCCGTATGTCGAAGGCATGCACCGGCGGATCGCCGAGCGCGCGGCGTGGGAGCGCGCGGTGCGCGAGCGCGGACGCGAGTGCGCCCGCCGTGTCGCCGAGGCCTTCAGGCGGCTCCCGGGCGTCACGCGCGTCCTCCTCTACGGTTCGGTGGCTTACCACCCAATCCACAAAGGGAGCGATATAGACATCGCGGTGGAGGGCGCCTCGCAGGCCGAGATTGACGCCGTGGCCGAGGCCCACGAGGCCGACGCCCCCTTCCGCCTCGACATCCGCCGCTTCGAGTCCTTCCCCCAAGCCCTCCAGAACCTCGTCACCCGTTTTGGGGAACTCCTCTATGAACGACCGCGCGAGCCTGGAGCTCCTGAAGGTTGAAGCCGCGAGGCCGCCCCGGCCCTTCGCCAGGCCATCGCACGGTTCCTGAAGGCGGTTGACGAGATGCTCAGCCGCTCTCCCTGAGTACAATGCCCCACGAATAAGGGCACAGAATCTCAGTCCCGAAGGGACAGCAGTG
>Ga0194112_10001758_pt1 | contig 31570 bp, 28 predicted proteins | sample TA2MahC400mmetaG_FD_146191 | JGI IMG/M metagenome (GOLD analysis project Ga0194112, IMG submission 146191) | Freshwater microbial communities from Lake Tanganyika, Tanzania - TA2015016 Mahale Deep Cast 400m | ecosystem: Environmental > Aquatic > Freshwater > Lake | place: Tanzania: Lake... | reverse complement strand
GCCGCGGCTGCCGGAGCATTTCCTACACGTACACAGAGCCGACGGTCTTTTTCGAGTACGCCGCCGACACGGCCAAGCTCGCCAAGGCGGCCGGCTTGGCCAACAACTTCGTGACGAACGGCTTCATGACGGCCGAGGCGCTCGAGGAGGCCAAGGGGTGGCTCGACGCGGCCAACGTCGACCTCAAGGCCTTCCGCGAGGAGACTTACAAAAAAGTCTGCAAGGCCCACCTCCAGCCCGTTCTCGAATCGATCGCCCATATGCGCCGGCTGGGCATCTGGGTCGAAGTGACGACCCTCGTCGTCCCGGGATTGAACGAGGGAGAGGACGAGCTCCGCGACATCGCCCGTTTCTTGGCGAAAACGGACAGCGACATCCCTTGGCACCTGAGTCGCTTCCATCCGGACTACACATACACCGAAGCGCGGGCGACGCCGATCGCGACCCTGCGGCGGGCGGCGGAGATCGGCCGTGAGGAAGGCATCCGGTTCGTCTATATCGGCAACGTTCCGGGGGAGGGGGACCTGACGATCTGTCCGCAGTGCGGCCGCGAGCTCATCCGCCGCAGCGGTTTCTGGGTCGAGGAGGCGCGGCTCGAGGGCGGCCGTTGCCCTTCCTGCAAAACCCCGATCCCCGGCGTCTTTTGAGGGTATTAGTTCGATCAGGCGTCTTTACAATGGCCATGGGAAGGGCTATAGTAAGACAGAGTAAGACGAAATTCGATGAAAGCGAGCTTGCCATGGGAAGAATCACCAAAACATTGACGATCTCGCTCCCTCCCCGGGTTTATGATGAGGTCGACATGCTGGCCAAGATCGAAGGCAAAACGAAGAGCGAGCTTGTCCGGGACATGATCCGCGTCTATGAAGACTCTCTGGACGAGAAGCGTTGGCGCCGTCTTCGGCGCCTGGGGCAGGCGACGGCCCGCCGGCTGAATATCGCTTCCGAGGACGACATCGAACGCGTCGTCCATGAAGCCCGCGGCTTGCGGAGCGAGCCTTGACCCGAGTCGTCTTCGATACGAACGTCTTTCTCTCGGCATTCATTTTCGGGGGGAAGCCCGAAGAGGCGTTCCAGGCCGTCCGGCGACGACGTTGTCTTCTCGTCGTTTCCCCTCCGATCCTGGCCGAAGTCGCGCGAATTCTGAAAGATAAATTCGAATGGGACGACCGGGAAATCGAGGAAGCGGTCCGGACGATCGGGCGAACCGCCGAGCTCGTGAAACCGGAAGATAAAATAAGCATCCTGGAGGACGATGCGGATAACCGGATCTTGAAGTGTGCCGCGGCGGGAAACGCCGATTTCATCGTCTCGGGAGACCGCCATCTCATCTCTTTGGGGGAGTTTCGCGGCATTCCCATCATCCGGGCCGCCGAGTTTCTCCGTCGTTTAGGGAATGGTGATTGAATGGAGCGATACCGCATTCTGGAGCATACGGCCGACGGGAAATTCCGGGCGTTCGGCCGGACGCTCGAGGAGGCGTTCGGGAACGCCGCCCTGGCCTGCGCTTCTCTGATGTGGGACTGGGAGGCCGTCGAGCGCCGGGTCGTATTTCCGGTCGAAGCCCGGGGACGCGACCGGGAGCAGCTCCTCTGCCGGTTTCTCGAGGAGATTCTCTATCTCCTCGACACCCGGGATTTCCTTCTCGGGGCCGTCGAGGACCTCCGTCTCGTCGAGGAGGAGGCGTCCTCGGAAGACCTCCCGGAACGCGAACGCGTGGAGGGCGGCGAAATCCCTCCGGCCTATCGTCTCACGGCCCGCTTCGTCGGCGACGACGACCCGGCCCGCTACGAGTTCCACGGCGACGTCAAGGCGATCACCTACAACGAGATGAAGATCGAGCGCGGCTGCGAAGGCTGGATCGTCCAGGTCGTCGTCGACATGTGAAAAGGGCGAAGAGGCTCAGTCGCGCAGCTCTTTGAGGTCGGGGAAAGCGTACATCTCGACCTTGTTCGGCCGTATGGCGATGATTCCTCCCGGTTGATAATCAAGAGAATATCCCCGCTTCCCGATGTCGAAGTTCTTGAATTCGCGGAGGAGCGTCATCCCTCCCTCGCCGACGGCCGAGATCCTCGTCGATTCCCCCTCTTTGCCGGTTTCCTGGAGATAGAAACGCTCCGGGAAATAGGCGACGACCAGGGCGCCGACAGCCGCGCGAAGAGGCGCGATGTCCATGAGTTCGAGAGTCTCGAGGTCCAGCCTGGCGATTTTGTCGAGGCGTTTTCCGTAGACGGCCCGGACGGGGGCCGGATCGAGCTCGCGGCTGATGAAATCCCAAGAGGAGAAGGAGAAGCTCTCGGGAATCGATTTGACGAGGCGATATCCTTCGCCGCTGCCCGCCTCTTGGTAAATTCTCAGGCTGTCCTTGTCGACCCGAAGGAGCATATCGTTGACGAACCAGACTCTCTGGACGGGACACGATTCGCCCGGGAACAACTCCTCGACATGGCCGTTTTCCCACAGCCGAAGCGGTCCTCGGTCGCGGGCGAAAAAGCCGATCAGCCAGAAGGCTCGCCCGTCGCGAAGGCCGGCCCCGAAGAGATAGGGAACGGCCGGCAGCCGGCCCTCCGTTTCGAAGAACGCGTGGCGGCAGGGAATGACCTGGGGTTTTTGTCCCTCCGGGGCTTCGCTGTCCATGACCACGAGGGAGAGAGAAGATGGCGGCGGGGACGCGGATCTCGAAAACAGGGCGATTTCCCCCCCGTACGCCCATTGCTGCCAGAGATGGCGATCTTCTTTCTGGGCCCTGAAAATCATCTTGGTCGTCCCGTCCTCGGTGTTCAGTCGGACGAGGTTGTTTTCCTCGTCTCTGGCGTAAAAATAAGGTCCGGCCTCCAGGACCCGCCACCACGACAGGGAATGCTTGACGGGAATGACGCCTCCGGGGCGATGAATGTTCACCCGATAGGGCTGGAACTCGATGATTTTTTGGCCGGAAGCGACGTAGAAGCCTCGATAGGCGGAGGTCGGGGTCACGGCCGAAGCCGCCAAGAAGCCGGCGAGGACGCCTCCGCCGAGGAGGACCGCGAAGGCCGCCAAGTACCGCTTGACGAAGGCCGCCGAAGGGCGGATGTCGAATTTCCGAAAAGAGAGGACGAGCGCCGCGGCGAAGGGGACGACGGGGAGGACGAGGCTGAAGATCGTGAAGACCGCGGCGAACTCCGCAGGGACGGCATCGAAACCCCTCCAGGGAATTCTTTTCGCGACGTCCCAGGGAAAGTAGAGGCCTTTCGCCCGCACGACGGCCAGCATCAGAAGGTGCGAGGCCGGAATGGTGACATACCAGGCGGCGAGGGAGACGAGGCACAAGGCGATGAAATTTTCGATGAGCGGGGCCAGGGAAACGGAGATGATAAACAGCGGAAAATAGAAGAGGGCGAGAGCGGGCGGAGGGAAGGCGGAGTAGGACGACCCCCAGCCGGCATAGGCGACCCAGGAGAGAATCCACAACGCGAGGAGGACGACGGCCCGCGCGGCGACAAGGCGCCCGAGGAGCGCGGCCCGGGAATAGGGGAGGGTCAAGGCGTATTCCATGGCCCGCTCGCGGCGCTCGCGGCCGAAGAGCGAGGCGCCCAGGAAGAGGGACCAGAAGAGAAGCCCGCCTTGAAAAACCGGCATGAGGACCGCGAGGTAGGGCTCGCGGGAGACTTTGAGGAGGATGAGCGCTGCCGGAAGGGCGAGGACGACGGCCAGGAAGAAGAGCGTCTGTTTCGCGACGTCAGCGAGCTCTTTTTTGAACATAGGCGCCTCCGATGAAAGCCTTGACGATCTCGCCCAGAGCGACGTCCTTGAAATCCAGCCCGGATTTCGCGGGCCATTCGTCGAGGAAGGGATAGACGTATCTTTCCTTCTGCAAATCGGACGAAGTCTCGAAGAGGAACGGGATTTCCGAGGGCCATTCTCCGGCGAAGACGGCTTTCTTGACCTTCCGTTCCAGGTCCTCGCGGCTTTCGTCCAGAGAGAACCGTCCGCCGTCCATGATCATGACCCTCTCCGGGAGCTGGGCCGTTTCCTGGAAGACGTGGTTGACCATGATCACGGCCGTCTTGAAGTCGTCCATGGCCTCGATCACGGCCTCGAGAAACCTCTCGCGAAGATACGGGTCCAGGGCATGGAGAACCTCGTCGATGAGGAGCACGGCCGGCTTCTGGGCCATGAGGAGAGACAGGTGGAAAAGCGTCCGCTCGCCGACGGAAAGACTCTTGACACGGCGCCGGGGTCCCAAGTCGATGGCCCGGAATGTCTGCCGCGCCGGCTCGGCGATGCCGAATTCCCGGCGGTGGAACGTCCAGGCTTCCTCCAGGGTCCAGCCCTCGTAGAGGCTCAGCCGGTCGGAGAGAAAGCCGATGTTTCTCCCGGAAAGGTTTCGATCGAGAAGAACTCGGCCGCGGTCGGGGACGATCGCCCCGGCCAAGCAGCGAAGGAACGTGCTCTTGCCCGCTCCGTTCGGGCCGGCGATGACGACGGCCTCGCCGGGCTTGAAGGCGACGGTGACGTCGTCAACCGCGGGCCGTTTGCCGAACCGGACGGTCAGATTCCGGGCTTCGAGGATGTGGTCACTCATGGGCGGCGATCCTTTCCACCGAATTGCGGACATCGTCGAGCCCTGCCCCGAGGGAAAAAGCCCGATCGAGATAAGCTCTCGTTTCGCCGTCCAGCATGCTCCGCTTCAGCCCGTCCAATCCCGGGGCGCGGACATTGACCCAGTTGCCGCTTCCGGGCCGGCTCTCGACGAATCCCTCGCTCTCTAAAGTGTAGTATGCCTTTGCGACAGTATTGGGATTCAGTTTGAGAAGCTTGGCCAGCTCCCTGATGGGGGGGAGGCGGTCGCCGTTCTTCAACCGGCCCGAAAGAACCTCAATTTTTAGAGATTGAATGATCTGCTGATAGGCCGGCAGGGGGGAGTTGAGGTCGACGTTGATCCTGATCATTCGGCATCTCCAAAAAATGTATTAATAATATAATACAATTTTGATGATCTGTCAAGAGAGTGTGAACCGCGAAAAGGGGACGGTTCTATTTTCTAATCAAGACCCAAATATTTTTTTATATGACGTGCCAGGGCATCTTCGATTTCCGTGTGCCTTGGAACGGGTTGTTTCTTGCCGTTTTTCGGATTGAGATAAATGTCGTGTCGGGAACCGTGGCGATACAAGACGCATCCGGATTCGGCCAATAGCCGGATAAATGCCTTGCGCCTCATACGGTAATTTCTTTGATTCGATAGCCCGAAGGAATCTCGTCCAAGGTCATCTGATAGTAAGCGTCCTTGATATTCTCAATCAACTCTTTGACGGTTCTCCCTTGAGTCATGATCTCGGGATTTTCGAGGATCTTGCCGAGCCAGAATTTATCCCCTTTCCAATATATTAAAGTCAGGTTTCTTTCGATTTTTGCCGTTTTTTTCATTCTTCAATCCCTCTCCGGAAAGTATGCTTTGTCTTCGGCAAAAAATCAACCGGCCCGGGGAATTTTCTCCGGCTCGGCATGGGGAACGTCCGGCTTTTAAGCCCGGTCCGCGCGCGCGAGCCGTCAATCTTCAAACCTAGGCGAGCGAAATCGAGGGACAGGTCCACTATTCCCCGAATGATCTCATTTCTCCTCATGCTGTCATTCAATGCACTCATGAAAACTTCTTTATTTATAGCGAGTTATCTCGCTATTCACCCAGGCCAAACGAAAGCGAACCTTAAATAAATAAGGAAATAGTGAACCTGTCCCCGTATAATTGAGGCATGGACCTCCGGCGGATCGACGATTACACGTGGGAAATTCCGAAAGACGGGGCGATGAAGGTCCCGGGCCGGATTTACGCCTCGGCCGGCCTCGTGGAGCTCGCCAAGCGCGACCTGACCTTCACCCAGGCCCGAAACGTCGCCTGTCTTCCCGGGATTCGCCGGATGTCCTACGTTATGCCCGACGCCCACCAGGGCTACGGCTTTCCGATCGGCGGGGTGGCCGCGTTCGACGTCGACGAGGGGATCATTTCGCCCGGCGGGGTGGGCTACGACATCAACTGCGGCGTCCGGCTTCTCCGCACGGACTTCATGGAAGCCGACGTCACGGCCAAGCGCCGCCAGCTTCTGGCCGAAATTTTCAAGGAAGTCCCGGCCGGAGTGGGCAAGGGCGGGGTGACCAAGCTCAGCCAGGGCGTGTTGAAGGAAATTCTCGTCCAGGGGGCCGGGTGGGCCGTCGCCAACGGCTACGGAACGCCGGAGGACCTCGAGCGGACGGAAGAGGGCGGGCGGATGAAGGAGGCCGAATGGACTCCCGTCTCGCCCCGGGCCATGGAGCGCGGCATTCCCCAGCTCGGAACGCTCGGCGCCGGCAACCATTTCCTCGAGTTTCAGAAAATCGATAAAATTTTCGATCCGGCCGTCGCCCGGACGTTCGGCCTCGAGGCCGAGGGCCAGATCCTGGTCATGATCCACTGCGGCAGCCGCGGCCTCGGCCATCAGGTCGCTTCGGATTACATTCAGTCCATGGAGGACGCCTTCGGGACCAAAGGCCTTCCCGACCGGGAGCTCATCCACGCTCCCGTGCGCTCCCCGCTCGGCCGCAAGTACTACGCCGGCATGTGCGCCGCGGTGAACTACGCCTTCGCCAACCGGCAGATGATCGCCCACTGGGTCCGGGACGTGTTCGCCAAGGTCCTCGGGAGCTCGGCGGGCATGCGCCAGGTCTACGACGTCTGCCACAACGTCGCCAAGCTCGAGACGCACGCGGTCGACGGACGCGAGACCCGCCTTTGCGTCCACCGGAAAGGGGCGACCCGGAGCTTCGGGCCGGGGCATCCCGAAATCCCGGCCGCCTACCGGGCCGTGGGCCAGCCCGTGATCATCCCCGGAAGCATGGGGACGGCGTCCTTCGTCCTCGTCGGAACGTCCGAGGCCGAAGAGCTGAGCTGGAGCTCGACGGCCCACGGCGCCGGCCGGGTCATGTCCCGCCACGAGGCCATCCGCCGTTTCCGGGGCGAGCGCATCCGCGACGATCTCGCCCGGAAGGGGATTGAGCTCCAGGGGACGAGTTGGAAGGGCATCGCCGAGGAGGCCGCCGAGGCCTACAAGGACGTCGACGAAGTCGTCCGCGTCTCGGACGCCGTCCGCCTCGGACGCCTCGTCGCCCGAGTCGTCCCGATCGGGGTCATGAAGGGCTGACGGCGGCGTCCGCCCTCGCCGCCGGCCCGCGTTTCCGCTACAATAGCTCCCGGAGAAAAAACATGCTGCACATGATGGAAATGGTCGGAACTTCGCCCAAGAGCTTCGCCGAAGCCGTCCGGGCGGCGGTGGCCGAAGTCGCCCGCCTGGGAAAGAAAGCCCATTTCTTCCAGGTCGTCGAACAGCGCGGGTCCGTTCGCGAGGGCGAGGTCAAGGAGTTCCAGGTCGTCCTCAAGGTCGCGGTCGAAGGCTGAATGAAGGTCGTCCTCGCCGGCCATAACGTCGACCGCGACGTCCTCGGCCTGAGCCGCCTGGCGATCGAGGAGCTCGAGCGTTTCCGCCTGGCCTCCTTCACCGAAAAATCCCAGCGCTACATCACTCTCGGCGACGACTTCGTCGTTCCGGAGGAAATCGCCGCCTCGGGAGGGCGGGAGCTCTTCGTCGAAACCCTCCGGGCCCAGAACGCCCTTTATCACCGGCTCTACGACCGGCTGAAACCCTACGTTTTCGACAAAAATCCCGAGCTGGCCGCGAATCCGAGGAAACACGCCGTCCTCGACGGCTGGGCGAAAGAAGATGCCCGCTACGCCGTCAGCCTGGCCACGGAGGGTCAGCTCGGCCTGACGGTCAACGCCCGGACCCTGGAGCTCATGATCCGCCGTTTCGCGGCCAAGCCGTCGGCCGAGGTCCGCGAGCTCGGCCGGAAGCTTTACGAGACGGCCCGGGACGTCGCGCCTTCGATCCTCCTCTTCACCGAGGCGACCGATTTCGACGCTCAAACTTACGGCGCGCTCGCCGCGGCGGCCGAGAATATCGGGCCGGGCGCCGAACGGGCCGGCTCGCCGCCCTCGGAAGGCGAGCCCGTCCGCCTCCTCGGCTTCACCCCCGATGGCGACGACCGGATCCTGGCCTCGATCCTCCACTCCGTCGCCTCGAAGGACTTTCTCGACGGCTGGGCGGAGGTCAAGAGCCTTTCTCCCCGGCGGAAAAAAAAGCTGATGAAGACGGCTTTCGAACGGATGGAGTTCCATGATTTTCCCCTCCGCGAGTTCGAGCAGGCCGACCTCGCCTTCGAGCTCGTCCTTTCGGCCTCCGCCTTTGCCCAACTCAAGCGGCATCGGATGGCCACCCTGACCGCCCAGAGTTATGACCCGGCTTTGGGCGTCACGGTTCCGTCCTCGATCATCGCCGTCGGCCTGAAAGGCGAATTCCGGGAAGTCATCGCCCGGACCGAGACCGCTCATCGCGACCTTTGGAAAATCGTCGGCCCGGCCGCCGACTATGTCCTGGCGAACGCCCACCGCCGCCGCTGTCTTCTCAAGGTCAACCTTCGCGAGCTCTACCATATCTCCCGTCTGCGGGAAGACGCCTCGGCCCAATGGGAAATCCGGCGCCTCGCGGGAAAAATGTCGGTTTTGGCCCGCCGCGTCATGCCGCTGGCCGGCTTGCTCCTCGGAGGGAAGGACGCCTTTCCCGCCCGATACCGGCGCGTCTTCGGCCGCCCGCCGAAGCTCGTTCCCCCCCGGCCTCAGGAAATAAATCCATGACCGATTTCGGCGGCGCCCTGAAGCCCTTCAAGGATCATCCCGGGGCCGACCTTGTCATCGTCGGGATTCCCTTCGACACAAAATCGAGCTATCTCCGCGGCGCCGCCGGAGGGCCGGCCGCGGTCCGGGCCGTCTCGACAGGCCGCTGCTACAATCCCGAAACGGAGCTTGGGGCCGATCTCGCCCGCGACGGCATCCTCGTCGATTACGGCGATGTCGAATTGTCCGAAGACCCCGAAACCTCATTCGAGGCGATGCGCCGGGCGGTGAGGGCCGTCCTTGCCGCCGGGGCCAAACCGATCGTCCTCGGCGGCGATCATGCGGTCACGTATCCGGTCGTTCAGGCCTTCGGCGAGAAAATCCGGCCGCTCGACATCCTCCATTTCGACGCCCATCCCGACCTTTACGACAGCCTGGACGGCGACCGGTTGTCCCACGCCTGCCCGTTCCGGCGCGTCGTCGAGGAGGGATTCGTCGGCCGTCTGGTCCAGGTCGGACTCCGGGCCGCCACCGAGGCCCAGCGCGATTTCGCCCGCGAGCACGGTCTCGAGTGGTTTGAAATGAAGGATTTCGGGGAGGGACCCCGACTGGCCTTCGCCAATCCTTTGTATGTCTCCTTCGACCTGGATTGTCTCGACCCGGCCTTCGCCCCGGGCGTTTCGCACCGCGAGCCGGGAGGGTTGACCGTGCGCCAGGCGCTTTCCGTCCTTCAGAATCTCGAGGGCCGGATCGTCGGCCTCGACGTCGTCGAGCTCAATCCGGTCCGCGACCCGGCGAACATCACCGCCTCCGCGGCCTTCAAGATCATCAAGGAAGTCGCCGGACGGATGCTCCGGCCGTAGACGCGTGGTCCTGGGCGGCGCAGGGAAAGGTCAATCGATCGCGATTTCGTCGGCGAACATCCAGGCTTTGCCTCCGGCCCCGGCATGCCAGGAGGGGCAGGTTCCGACCGACTTGGCCCGAAACCTGACGTAACGGACGGGCGCTCCTTTGGGAATCGCCGCCGCGTAGTCCTTGACCCTCGGCCCTCCGGCCGGAACCGTCGCCTCATCGAACGCGGCGACAACATCATAACGGGCGTCGTCGGCGGAAACGGCGATCTCGACCCGAACGGGAAGAAAAATCCAGGATGTCTGCTCCTCGAGGAATCCGACGGCGGCCTTGGCTACGGCCGCCGGCCGGCCGAGGTCGATGACGGCCTCGAAATCGGCGCCCTCGAAGCCCAGCCATCGGCCGTCGTGAAAATCGAAGGTCCCGCGTTCCCCGTCGAGGAGAGTGGCCCCGCCCTTTCCGGGATATTTAGGGCTCGGAGGCGCCAAGAGCCGAATCGCGCCGCCGACGGCGGCATGGGCGATTTTGGCCGGACGATCAGGGGCAAGGCGGCCGGGTTCGCGAACACCCCAGCCTTTCCGTCCCGTCAAGGCGTCGCCCAGTTCCCCCCGAGCGGTCTCGGCCAAGGCCTGGATCTCGGCCACGACGGCCGGGTGATCGCCGGCCGCGTCGCGCGTTTCGCTGATATCCGCGACAAGGTCATAGAGCTCGAGGCCGGTTTTGATTTTTCCCGTCGGGCCCGGGAAGCCGTCCTTTCCCGGCGTCTGGCCGGCGTAGGATTGGGACTCGTGGGGGAAGATGAGCTTCCAGCGGCCTTTCCGGACAGCCCGAAGCTGCCGGCCGTAGTAATAGAAGAAATGATCCCGGGGTTCGGCCCCCGGACGTCCCTCCAGCAGCGGCCAAAGATTCACCCCGTCGATCTTGTTCTTGGGCGGATTCGCGCCGGTCAACGCGGCGATCGTCGGCAGGAGGTCGATGGTCGAGGCGATCCGGTCGGTCGCCGCTCCGGCGGGGATGCGCCCCGGCCATCGCATCAGGCAGGGGACGCGCGGACCGCCCTCGAACATCGTCCCTTTGCCCTCGCGCAGCGGTCCGGCCGATCCGGCATGACCGCCGAAATTGAGCCACGGGCCGTTGTCGGAGGTGAAGATGACGAGCGTGTCTTTCTCCAAGTCGTGGCGCGCCAGCCTTTCGATGATCCGGCCGACCGACCAGTCGATTTCCATCATGACGTCGCCGTAGAGCCCCTGCCGGCTGCGCCCCCTGAAATCGGCCGAGACGCCCAAGGGGATGTGGACCATGGAGTGGGGGAGGTAGAGGAAGAACGGCCGGTCCTTGTTCTCGTCGATGAACCGGACGGCGTGCTCCGTGTAAAGCCCCGTGAGGCGGTCCTGGTCTTCGAGGGTTCGGATAAAATCGACCGGGTCGTTGTCTTGATAGAGGGGGAGGACCGGATAGCCCGCCTTGGTTCCCTGGGTGGCGGGTCGGCCGTCGAAGCCGACGGGCCACATGTCGTTCGAATAGGGCAGGCCGAAATACTCGTCGAATCCGTGCTGAAGGGGGAGGAACGGCCGATGGTGGCCGAGATGCCATTTGCCGAAGCAGGCCGTGGCGTAGCCGCGCTTCTTGAGGACGTCGGCGATCGTCTCCTCTCCGGGGCCGAGGCCGATCGTCGCCCAGGGCATGAGGGCGCCCTGGATGCCGACCCGTTCGGAGTAACAGCCCGTCATGAGCGAGGCCCGCGAAGCGCTGCAGACGGCCTGGGAGACATAGAAATCGGTGAATTTCAGCCCCTCGCCGGCCAGACGGTCGATGTGGGGCGTTTCGTATCCTTGGGCGCCGTAGCATCCGATGTCGGCGTAGCCCATGTCGTCCATGAAGATGAGGACGACGTTGGGCGGCCGCGGGGGCTCCTTGCGTCCGCCCGTCCGGGAGATCGTCCGGCACGACATGGCCAAGGCTCCCGCCCCGATCGAACCGAGAAAGGCCCGCCGGGTTTGGGCCGTCCCGACCTTGACGCTCATTCTTCTCTCCCCTCGGCGGCCTTGCCGCCGCGGATCACTCCGGAATGATGCGGTGGATTTTTTTCTTGCCGGCTTTGAGGAGAAGCCCGTCGCCTCCGACGTCCCCGAGGGTCACCAGCCGGTCGAGGCTGTCGACCCGTTCGTCGTTGAGATAGAGGCCGCCCTGCCTGATGAGCCGCTTGGCCTCGCCGCGCGAGGGCGTCAGGCCGACCTCGGCGAAGAGCTCGGCCGGCGGGATTCCGGCCTCGAGCCTGGCCCGGGAAATGCGGGTCGTCGGAAGGGAATCGGCGTCCTTTTCGCCGCTCCCGCCGAAGGCGGCCGCGGCCGCGGCCCGGGCGTCGCGGGCGGCCTCCTCGCCGTGGGCGAGCTTCGTCGCCTCATAGGCCAGAGCGCGCTTGACCTCGTTCGTCTCGCGGCCGCGAAGGGCTTCGAGACGGCGGATTTCCGTAAGGGGAAGAAGGGTGAAGAGACGGAGGAAGCGGCCGGTGTCCCGGTCGTCGGTGTTGACCCAATACTGGAAAAAATCGTAGGGACTGAATAGGGAGCCGTCGAGCCAGACCGCGCCTTGGGCCGTCTTTCCCATCTTCGACCCCGCGGCCGTCTCGAGAAGGGGGAAGGTCAGGGCCTCGGCCGCCGCCCCCTCGACCCGGCGGATGAGGTCCACGCCGGCGAGGATGTTGCCCCACTGGTCGTCGCCGCCCATCTGCAGCGTGCAGCCGTGGCGGCGAAAGAGGACGAGGTAATCGTAGGCCTGGAGCAATTGATAGTTGAACTCGATGAAGGACAGCCCTTTCTCGAGGCGGAGCCTGTAGGCTTCGGCGGCCAGCATCCGGTTGACGCTGAAGTGGCGTCCGATGTCGCGGAGGAATGGGATGTAGGACAGGGGGAGAAGCCAATCGGCGTTATTGAGGGCCAGCGCCCCTTGGCCGTCGAATCGGAGATAGCGGTCGAGCTGGCGGCGGATCGACTCGCCCTGGGCGCGGATTGTCTCCTCCTCGATCAGGGGCCGCATCTCGGTCTTGCCGCTCGGGTCGCCGACCATCGTCGTCCCGCCGCCGATCAAGGCGATGGCCCGGTGGCCCGCCCGTCGGAGGTGGACCATGGCCATGATCGGGACGAGGCTTCCGGCGTGGAGGCTCGCGGCCGTGCTGTCGAAGCCGATGTAAAAGGTCGCCGGCTTTCCGCCGAGCATCTTCCGCACCGCGTCCTCGTCGGAAACCTGGGCGACGAAGCCGCGCTCTTTAAGCTCGTCGTAGACGTTGCCGCTTGCGGTCATGGGGCTTCTCGTTCCGCTCTTTTATAGCACATGCCTTTCCTCCGGGCAATGCGTTCAAGAGGCCTCCAAGTTGACGAGCGGCCGGCCTTCGGCTATCATCCCCCCGCCCCGGAAGAAGACGATGTTTCGGTCGGGTGGAAAATGAAGCTTCGCCGTCCCACCGCCGGCCGGTTCCGGGACGCGGCCGCGCGGCTCGTCGGATTCGCCTTCGTCCTGGGCCTGATTCCCTGGGGATGCCGCCAGGCGGCGCCCACCCAGCCCGACATCCCTCCCGACCCCCCTCCGCCTCCCGCGGTCACGGAGATCTACGTCGACGCCGTCAACGGAGACGACGCGTCGGGGAGCGGCACCGCTTCGAGCCCCTATCGAACGATCGGGATGGGCTTGCGGAGCAGTTCGCCCGGGATGTCCGTCATCCTCAGGCCCGGCCTCTATAACGCCGCCCTCGGGGAAAGCTTCCCCATCCGCCTGAAGGAGAACGTCGCTCTCGTCGGCGCGGGCGCCGACGGCGTGACGGTCGACGGCTCCGGAGCCGATTATGTCCTCGAGGACGCTTCCCAAGCCCGGGCCGAGAAGCTGACCGTCCGGGGAGGCAGGCTGGCCGGGGTTCTCCTCCGCAACGGTTCCTCCCTCGTTCGCTGCGTCCTCAGGTCCAACTTCCGGGGAGTCCTCTGCACGGCCTCCGCCGCGATCGAGGAGAACGTCGTCGAGGACAACGCGGACACGGGCATTTACATCGGCGGGTCGGCTTCCCCGTCCATCCGGAACAACGCCATCCGGCGCAACGGAGGGGAGGGGGTCGAGTGTGTCGACTCCTCCACCCCGGTCCTCAGGGGGAACGAGATCTCGGACAACCGAAAGCACGGCCTCGTCTGCACGGACGCCGCCGCCCCGGTCCTCGAGGGGAACACCGTGACCCGGAACGTCCTGCCCGAGGTCTATGTCCTTTTCGACGCCCGGCCGACCCTCACCGGCAACGTCATCCGGGACAACGAGCGGTACAACATCGACGATGCCCGGAGCCCCAACCGGGGACAGCTGTCGGCCGTGGGGAACACCTGGAACGATCCCCAGCCCGCCGGGACGGTTTTCGGCCCGGCCGACTCCAGGCCGAATTATTTCATCAAGGAATCCGGCAACAGCCTCAAGTTCTCGGAGGGGTCCGCCGTCCCGGCCCGCCGGCGCGTTCCCTAGGCCGCACGCCGGCCGCATCCCGCCGGACGGCTCATTCGAGGATGAAGACGCGGCGGCCGCGGACCTCGAGCCGTCCCTCGAAGAAGAGCCTGACCGACTCCGGATAGATTTTATGCTCCTCGACGAGAATCCGGGCGGCGAGCGAGTCCTCGGTGTCGTCCTGCTGGACGGGGACGGCCGCCTGGAGGATGATCGGTCCCATGTCGACCTCGGCGGCGACGAAATGGGTCGTGCAGCCGCTCCACCGGACGCCCCAGTCGACGGCTTTCTGCTGGACGTGAAGGCCGGGGAAGGAGGGGAGGAGGGCCGGGTGGATGTTCATGATCCTGTTTTTGAAGACCTCGCAGAAATGCGGCGTGAGGACTTTCATGTACCCGGCCAGGCAGATGAGGTCGACCTGCCTCTTTTGGGCTTCCCGGACGATCTCCTTGTCGTAGTCGGCCTTCTCGAGATAGAGCTTGGGGTTGAGGAACATCGTCTCCAGGCCGCGCTCCCGGGCCGTTTGCAGCCCGGCCGCGTCCTCCTTGTTGCTGAAGACGAGGACGATCTCGCCGTCGATCGTCCCGGCCAGGACGGCGTCGTGGATCGCCCGGAAATTCGATCCCCGGCCGGAGAGGAGGACCATGATCCGGCCGTGTTTCTTCGGGCTGCGGAAGACCGTCTCCGGCAGAGCCGGGCTTTGCGGTTCGCTCATCGGATGTCCCCTACGCGCTCGTTTTCCGATTCCTATCGGCCATTTTCGGTTTCCCCGGAGATCTTGAAATACTCCGGGATGGCGTTCATCCAGATGGTTTTGGCTTCGGCCGCGGGAAGGTCGATGAGCGTCCGGCCTTCGAGGGAAAACTTGAGGCTCGCTCCTCCCGTCCGGCCGATAACGGCCGCCGGGACCCCCCGCTCTTTGGCCAAGTCAAGGACTTTGGCGATGTCTTCTTGCTTGGACGTGACAAGGATCCGGGATTGGCTCTCGGCGAAGAGGAGGACGTCGGGCCTGTGCCCGCCCTGAAGGTCGATGGCAAAGCCGATCCCGCCGGGCCCGTGGAAGGCGCACTCGGCCGCGCAGACGGCCAGCCCGCCTTCGCTCGGGTCGTGGGCCGAGCGGACAAGCCCCAGCCCGACAGCCTCAAGGCACGTTTCCTGGACGGCCCTTTCCCGTTCGAGGTCGAGGCCCGGCGGCGCCCCTTCCTCCCGGCCGTGGATGACCTTGAGGTATTCCGTCCCGCCCAGCTCGTCGCGCGTCTCCCCGAGGAGGATGATCGCCTCGCCCTCGGCCTTGAATCCGGGGGTGACGGCCTTGGCCATGTCGTCGAGGAGGCCGACGATTCCCAGGACCGGGGTCGGATAGATCGAGACGCCCTCGGTGTCGTTGTAGAAGCTGACGTTCCCTCCCGTCACGGGAATCTCGAAGGTCCGGCAGGCTTCGCTGATGCCCTCGACGACCTCCTTGAATTGGCCCATGACCTCCGGTTTTTCGGGATTGCCGAAGTTCAGGCAGTTCGTCACCCCGACCGGCCTGGCCCCGACGCAGGCAAGGTTGCGGCAGGCCTCGGCGACGGCGATCATTCCCCCCGTCCGCGGGTCGAGATGGGCGTAGAGGCCGTTGCCGTCGAGGGTCATGACCAGGCCTTTGGACGAGCCCTTGATCCGAAGGACGGCGGCTCCCGCTCCGGGAAGGTGGGCCGTGTTCGTCTGGACCATGTGGTCGTATTGCCGGTAGATCCATTCTTTCTCGGCGATCGTCGATGAGGCGAGGAGTCTCTTCAAGGTCCCGTTCCAATCCGCGGGCAGGGGATAGCGGCCTGTCTCCGTCGGCCGGGGAGCGGCCTCCGGAGCCTCGTACGGCCGCTTGTACATCGGGCACAAATCCACGACGGCCGAGACGGGGACATCGACGACGATCTCGCCGTGGAACCGGCAGCGCAGCCGGCCGTCGCCCGTGACCCGGCCGATGGCCACGGCGTCGAGGTCCCACTTGGCGAACGCCGCCTGGACCTCCTCGACCCGCTCGGGCTTGCAGGCGATGAGCATCCGCTCCTGCGATTCCGAGAGCATGATTTCGTCGGGGGTCATCCCCGCTTCCCGCTGGGGGACGAGGCCGAGGTCGATCTCCACCCCCCGGCCGGACTTGGCCGGCATTTCGGTCGTCGAGCAGGTCAGGCCGGCCGCGCCCATGTCCTGGATGCCGACGATGAGATGCCGGTCCATGACCTCGAGGCAGGCTTCGAGGAGGAGCTTCTCCTTGAAGGGGTCGCCGACCTGAACGTTGGGCCTTTTCGTCTCGGTGTCCTCGCCGAATTCCTGGGAGGCCATCGACGCCCCGTGGATCCCGTCCCGGCCCGTCTTGGCCCCGACGTAGAGGACGGCGTTCCCGGCGTCCTCGGTCCGGGCGTAGAAGATCTTGTCCTTGTCGGCCAGGCCGAGGCAGAAAACGTTGACCAGGGGATTGAGGGAATAGACTTCGCCGAAATAGACCTCGCCGCCCACGGTCGGGACGCCGATCGCGTTGCCGTAGGCGCTGATCCCGGCCACGACGCCGTCCATGATCGACCGATTCCTGGGATTCTCGAGCGGGCCGAAGCGGAGCGAGTCCATAAGGGCGATCGGCCGGGCGCCCATGGTGAAGATGTCGCGGAGAATGCCGCCGACGCCCGTCGCGGCCCCCTGGAAGGGCTCGATGAAGGACGGATGGTTGTGGGACTCGATCTTGAAGACGACGACCCGGCCGTCGCCGATGTCGATGATCCCGGCGTTTTCGCCCGGCCCCTGGACGACGTTCTTCCCCCCCGTCGGGAGCTTCTTGAGATGGATTTTCGAGCTCTTGTAGCTGCAGTGCTCGGACCACATGGCCGAGAAGATGCCGAGCTCGGTCAAGTTCGGCTCGCGGCCGACGAGGCGGACGATGAGGTCGTATTCCTCGGGCGTGAGATTGTGGCGGGAGAGGATGTTCGGATCGATCATGACGCGATCGCCCGGAGAAGGGATTCGAAGACGATCCGGCCATCCGTACTGCCGAGGATCGCCTCCGAGGCCCGCTCGGGGTGGGGCATCATGCCCATGACGTTGCCTCGCGCGTTCGTCAATCCGGCGATGGCGTGGAGGGAGCCGTTGACGTTGGCCTCGTCCGTCAGCCGGCCGTCCGGGTCGCAGTAGCGGAAGACGATCCGCCCGTTCCTCTCGATGTCCTCGAGGACCGCCGGGTCGGCGTAGTAGTTGCCGTCGAAATGGGCGATGGGCATGCGGAGAACTTGTCCCTTGCGGCCGGCGTTCGTGAACCTCGTCCCGGCGTTCTCGACCCGGACGGTGACGAACCGGCAGAGAAACTTGAGGCCTTTGTTCCGGAGCATGGCCCCCGGAAGGAGCCCGAGCTCGAGGAGGACCTGGAAGCCGTTGCAGATTCCGAGGACGAGGCCCCCTTTCTCGGCGAACTCGCGGACCTCCTGCATGAGGGGCGAGAAGCGGGCGATGGCCCCCGAGCGGAGGTAATCGCCATAGGAAAAGCCTCCGGGGAGGACGACGCAGTCCGCGCCCCGGAGGTCGTGGTCCTTGTGCCAGAGGATCTCGGTCGGGCGGCCGATGACCTCGCGGAGGGCGTGAACGGTGTCGAAATCGCAGTTCGAACCCGGGAAAACGACGACTCCGAATTTCAACGTACGGCGTCCCTTCGGCTCATTCTTCGAGGATTTCCCAGGCGTAGGTCTCGATGATCGGGTTGGCCAGGACCTTGTGGGCGATCTCGGGGACGAGGCGCGCCGCCTCGTCCCGCGACAGGCCGGCCAGGTCGACCTCGAAGACCTTGCCCTGCCGGACATCCTCGACGGCCTTGTAGCCCAGGGTGTGCAGGGCGTTCCGGACGGCCTGGCCCTGGGGGTCTAGGACCGAGGCCTTCAGCGAAACGAGGATCCTAACTCTCATCGGCGAAAACCCTTTCGAAGATGTAGTCGATTTTCTCGAGATAAGGGTCGAGGGAGAAGCAGGCCGCGATCTCGGCCGGAGAGAGATGCTTCCCCGCCTCGAGATCGGCCTCGATGAGGGCCCGGAAATCGAGGTTCCCGTTCCAGGCTTTGAGGGTGTTCCGCTGGACGATCTGGTAGGCGTCCTCGCGCGTCAGGCCCTTCCTCGTCAGGGCGAGGAGGACGCTCTGGGAGAAGACGAGCCCCCGGGTGGCGTCGATGTTGGCCCGCATCCGGTCCTTGTGGACGATCCAGTTCCCGATGATCCCGATCGTCTCCGTCAGGAGATAATCGGCGAGGATGAAGGAGTCGGGGAAGATGACCCGCTCGGCCGAGGAATGGGAGATGTCGCGCTCGTGCCAAAGGGGGATGTTCTCCAGGGCGACATGAAGGTTGCCCCGGACGAGGCGGGCCAGCCCGGAGATGCGCTCGCAACGCACGGGGTTCTTCTTGTGGGGCATGGACGAGGAGCCCTTCTGGCCCTTGGTGAACGGCTCCTCAAGCTCGAGGACCTCGCTCTTCTGGAGATGCCGGATTTCGACGGCGAATTTCTCGAGCGAGGAGGCGATGAGGGCCAGAACGCCCATGACCTCGGCGTGCCGGTCGCGCTGGAGGACCTGGGTGGACACGGGGGCGGGCTCGAGGCCGAGCCTTTTCAAGGCCAGGACCTCGACCCGGGGGTCGAGGTGGATGTAGGTTCCGACCGAGCCCGAAATCCGGCCGACGCCGATCGTCTCCGCCGCCCGGTCGACCCTCTCGATGTGCCGGCCGATCTCGGCGTACCAGACCAGGACCTTGAACCCGAAGGTCACCGGCTCGGCGTGGACGCCGTGCGTCCGTCCCATGCAGACGGTCTTTTTGTGCCTGACCGCCTCGCGCTTCAGGATTTTCCGAAGCGCGACGAGCCGCTTGCGGACCTGGAGGAGGGACCGGCGGAGGAGGAGCGAGAGGGCCGTGTCGACGACGTCGTAGGAGGTCAGGCCGAGATGGATGTGGCGCGAGTCCGGACCGACCTTCTCGGCGACCGAGGTCAGGAAGGCGATGATGTCGTGCTTGACGACCTTCTCGATCTCGTCGACCCGCCGGGCGTCGAAGCCCGCCTTTTCCTTGATGACCTTGAGCGAAGCCGGCGGGATTTTGCCGAGCTTGGCCCAGGCTTCGCAGACCGCGATTTCGACGTCGAGCCAGGTTTGATAGCGGTGTTCGTCCGTCCAGATCGAGCCCATTTCGGGGTTGGTGTAGCGTTCGATCATGATGAAGCGCCTCTCCTCGCGCCGGGCGGGATTCTCGAGCCGGAATCATAGCAACAAAGCCCTCGAGGGTCAACGCGGCTGTGTTTATTGACAAAAAGGGGCGGGTGAGAGATTCTGGGAGAAAGGAGTTTTGTCATGATCAACGCTTTCCCTCGCGCTTCCCGGGTCGTTCTCGTCGCCGTCCTCGCCCTTTTCGCCGGCGGCGGATTCGCCGGGCAAAGCCAGCCGCCGGGGCAAGCCCGGCCGAGCCCGGCCTTCAAAACGCCCCTGCCCCAGGACCTCCTGACCCTGTTCGCCAACGAGGTCTCGGGCCAGTTCGCCTTCAACAACCTCCTTCGCCTCGCCGGCGCGCCCTGGGTCCGCGATGTCCGGGAGCTCAAGGAGACGATGTCCGAAACCCTCCTCCTCCACGACCTCGTCCGGGGCTACGGGATCGAAACCGTCAAGATCGAAAAATATCCGCCCGCCAACCTCGCCGCGACCTTCGATTACCCCCTCGAAGGCGAGCTCTGGACGCTCGAGCCCGAGAAACGGCTCGTCGCCCGCCTCGGGGCCGACGCGGCCCTGGTCATGCGCGGCTCAAAGACGGCCGACGTCACGGGCGAGCTCGTCTACATGGGTCCGTTGACGGCCGAGGAAGCCAAGGCCATGCGGGAGGGCGGCCGGCAAGACCGATACGCCGGCCGCCTGGCCCTGGTCTGGTCGGCGGGGAGCGATCTTGCGGCCTTGGACGCCGCCGGGTTCGAAGGGATCGTGACCTTCTCCGCCCAGGACCGCTATTTCGACCCCGACCAGGTCCTCTATGCCGGAGCCTCCATGGAGGCGATGAAGAACCTCAAGGTCGGACTGGCCGTCTCCTGGCGGCAGTGGTCCGAGCTCCTCGAGATTGTCGAAGGAAACCGCAAGGTCGTCCTCCGGGCCAAGGCCCGGGTGGAAAAATTCCCCGACCGGTTCGAAATGATCCACGCCTGGATTCCCGGGACCGAGCCCCAGGGCAAGGGGGTCATCTTCACCTCCCACCTCTACGAGGGATACCTCAAACGCGGGGCCAACGACTCGATGGGCGGCGTCGCCGTCCAACTCGAGATCCTCCGCGCCCTGGACGCGCTCATCAAGGGGGGCGCCCTGCCGCGGCCGCGCCGGACGATCCACTTCCTCTGGCCCAATGAAATCAGCGGAACCTACGAGTTCACTAAGCGGAACCCGGGCTTCGCCGAGGGTCTGGCGATCAACATCAACATGGACATGGTCTCCGAGGCGCTTCGGAAAAACAACGCCGTCTTCACGATGAGCGAGTGCCCGGGCCATCTTCCGTCCTTCTTCGACGGCCTGGCCGCCTCCGTCCTGAATTACGTCTGGCGGACGAACGACATCGTCTACCTCCCCGATTCCCCCCGCGGCCTCCTCCGCGGCCAGCTCTTTCCCAATCCGATGTGGGAGAAAAACGGGTCCAAGGACGCCTTCCGGTTCTTCATCCATCGGGCCACGGGCGGGAGCGACCATGTCTGCTTCAACAACCCGGCGGTCGGGGTTCCCGGAATCGAGTTCTTCTCCTGGCCGGACCAGTGGTACCATGCCGACACCGACCTCCCGGACAAGGCCGACCCGACGGCGATGAAGCGGGTCGCCTTCATCGGCGCGGCGACCGGCTGGGCCTCGGCCGCCCTGGCCGACGATTGGGTCGCCGCCCTGGCCGACGCCGTCTCCCAGTTCGGCTACCGCCGCGTCGCCGAGCGCGATTTGGGCCGGGCCATGGCCAAGCTCGACGGGGCGACGGCGGAAACCCTCGCCGCGGAGACGGCCCGGGCCCAGAACATCCTGAGGTTCGCGGTCAAGCGGGAGGCCGGCGCCCTCCGGTCGATCGAGGCGATCGCGACGGGTTCGCCGGCGGCCCGGACGGCCGTCGCGGACCGCCTCCGGCAGTGGGAGCTCTACGGGGAAGGCCTGAAGTCCCAGGTCATGGGCTACGCCGCGGTCCGGGCGAAGTCTTTGGGGCTCAAGCCGCCGTCCGCGCCCGGACCCGAGGCGCTTCGAGCGAAATATTCCGGAGCCGTCCCGGCGTTCGCCCCGGAGGTCAAAGGCAGGGAATTCAACCTCGGACGGTTCGGGCCTTATCAGCAATACCTCAAGGACCATCCGGAGGCCCTGAAGGCCGTCGGCCTGACCCCGGCCCAGACCGCGGCCCTCCTCAATTTCACCAACGGCCGGAATTCCGTGGCCGACATCCGCGACGACGCCTCGGCCGAGCTCGACGCCGACCTTCCTCTCCAGGCCGTGGCCGCCTACCTCGAGCTCCTGGCCGCGGCCGGATATCTCACGATCTCCGGCGGCCGCGTTCGCTGAAGGCCGGCCGCCCCCGTTTCGGGCCGCCCCAAGGGGGGAATTTTCCCGGCCAAGGAAACGGCCGGACGGCTGTCTAATTCCGTGAAAGAGACGATGGATGATCGGGCGGAAGACGTTCTGGTCGCCCAAGCCGCGAGCGGGCGGACGGAGGCCTTCATGGAGCTCGTCCGCCGCCTCCAGGAAAGGATCCATCGGATGATCTACGGCATGACCCGGAACCCCCAGGACGCCGACGACTTGACCCAGGAAACGTTCATGACGGCCTATCGATCCCTGCCTCGCTTCAAGGGCCGGTCGAGTTTCTACACCTGGCTCTACCGGATCGCCGTCAACCTGACCTTGAATCACCTGAAAAAACGAGGCCGGGAAAAAGGATTCCAGCCCTTCAAGGACGGCGTGGCCGTACCGGACAAGGCCGAATCGGCCGGCCGTTCGCCCGTAGGCGATTCGGCCCGCAGGGAGCTCGAGGAACGGTTGGCCGAGGCCGTGGCCGTCCTCCCCCCGCCCTATCGGGCGGCTTTCCAGCTGGTCGTCGTGGAGGAATTCACCCATGCCCGGGCCGCGGAGATTCTCGGCTGTTCCGAAAACACCGTCTCCTGGCGGATGCACAAAGCCCGGAAAATGCTCCGGGCGCGCCTCGAGCCTTTCCTCCCGGCGGAGGTGAGCCATGAGCTGTGACCGGCGGAGGCGCCGGATCTCGGACGACTTGGACGGCGTCCTGAGCCCGGGCCGGAGTAAAAAGCTGGCCGCCCATCTGGCCCTCTGCCTCGATTGCCGGGCTTATCGGCGAGGCCTGGAAGCTCTCCAGGCCGCGGTCCGGTCCGCGCCCGGACCGGCGCGCTCGCCGGAGGACGGCGCCCGGGCGATCGGCCGGCTGGCCGCCGGGATCCGGGAGGAATCCGGCCGGGCGAAGGTCCGGGCGTTGCCGGTTTCGAGGCGGATCCGGCCGTGGGCTTGGGCGGGGGCAGCCTCGCTCCTTGCCGCGGGGACGTTTCTCTTCCTTCACTTGAGGCCGGCCGGAGTCACGGAGGCCGTTCTTCCGGACGCTTTCGAGGACCCCTGGATCTCCCTGGCCGGCCGTCTCGACGACGCCGACGTCGCCCGGACGTTCGCCGCCTCTCTTCAATCCGCCCTGAACGAATCCCTCCGGGAGATCCAGGGCGAGGTCGTTCCTTTCCTGGACAGACAGGCCCTCTTCCTCGAAGACCTGTCGGACGAGGAAGTCCGGCTGGTCAACCAAGAGCTGGCCAGGGAAATTCCCGATTAGGAGGCCGCCGATGCGGTTTGGAAAATTCGTCATCCTCGGACTGGGATTCGGGCTGCTCGTCTCCCCGGCGGCCGGCCAAAGCGCCCCCCTCCAGGAGCGGGCCAGAATGAGGGAGAACCTGGCCACCCTCAGGCTGCTTCGAATGACCAAGGCCCTCGACCTTTCGGAAGAGCAGGCGGCGAGAATATTCCCGACGTTCAACCGGATCGAACGGGACAAGCTCGTGAACCAGAAGAGGCTGAGCGCCGACATCCTCGCCCTCCGCAATTTTCTCCGCGACCCGAAGGCCAGGGACGAGGACATCGCCGCCCGCTTGAAAAGCCTCAAGGACGGCCAGGCCGCCCTGAAGGCCAAGGACGCCGAATGGGACGATTTCCTCGAAGCCCAGCTGACGACGGTCCAGAAGGCCAAATACCTCCTCTTCCAGATCGAGTTCTATCGAGGCTTGGCCGACGTCCTCGACCGGGCCGGCCTCCATCGCGGCGAGATGGGCGGCGCCCCCCGCGCCCCGGTCAGGAAATGAGCTTCGGCCCGGCCCGAGGCCGGGCGGCGTTTGGTTGACAAGGCCCCGCGAGTCCCCTAGAATCCAGCTTCCGGCCGTTTCGGGACGGAGTCTGCGAACATGAAAATCAAGGTCAACGACAAAACGATCGAAATCTTCGCCGGGGCGAGGGTCGAGGACGCCCTGCGCAAATACTCCCCCGCCGAATGGGCCCTGGTCCGGAACAAGGAAAAAAAGGTCAGCGACCGGTGCGGCCACGAGGTCGGCCTGGACGGCGAGCTCGCCGAGGGCGAGGAACTGGTCATCACGGCCGGCTCGCGCCCGTCCCGCCCGGCCTCGCGCCGGATTCTTATCGCCCTCCTCGGCCTCTTCGCCCTGGCGTCGTGCCGCACCTTTCCGCCGGCCTCGTCCGCCGGGCGGATCGTCATTTTCCACTCCAACGACGTCCACGCAAGGATCGACAATTTCGCCAAGGTCAAGGCCATCCTCGACGCCGAAAGGCGGACCGGGGCCGAAGTCTTCTTCTTTTCCGCCGGCGACAACTTCTCCGGCAATCCCGTCGTCGACCGTTATGACCCGCCCGGTGAACCGATGTTGGAACTCCTCGACCTCCTCGACGTCGACGTCCTCAGCATCGGCAACCACGAATTCGACTACGGAATGGAGATCCTGGGCAGGCTCACGTCCCGCTTTCGGACGGTCTCGGCCAACATGGAGGCGCCCCCCGGCGTCCTGCCGGGGCTAAAGCCCTGGGTCGTGTTGAGCGCCCGGGGGGGGGTCAACATCGCCGTTTTCGGGGTCATCCAGGTCGAGCGCGACTCCGGCCTGCCTTCGACCCATCCCGACAAGCTTAAAGGGCTGCGGTTCAGCGAGCCGCTGGCCAAGGCCCTCGAAATGAAGGCGCTGCGCCCGGCGGCTCAAGTCCTGATCGGCCTGACCCACATCGGCCACGACCAGGACCTTCTCCTCGCCCGGCGGATGCCGGAGCTCGACGTTATCATCGGAGGCCACTCCCACACCCGCGTCGACAAGGCGGAAAAGGTCAACGGGGTCCTCGTCGCCCAGGCCGGGGCGAACAACCTGTTCCTCGGCCGGGTCGACCTGTGGGTCAAAAACGGCCGGGTCGTCAAGAAGAAAGGCCGGCTCATCGACCTCGGCAAGGAGCGGCGCGAGGACGCGGCCGTCAAGGCCGCGATCGCGGAATTCCAAAGGAATCCGGCCCTCGCCCGGGTCGTCGTCCGGGCCCCCCACGAGATCAGCGACAAGAACAACCTCGGCAGCCTGATGACCGACGCCATCCGCGAGGTCAACGGCCTGGACGTCGCCTTCCAGAACAATGGAGGCATCCGCCTCAACCGCCTGCCGCTCGAGATTACCCTCAATGACATCTACACCCTGGACCCGTTCGGCAATCCCATCGTGGAAATCGTCATGACCCCGGCCGAAATCCGCGGCCTAATCAAAGCGTCGTTCGAAAAGGACTCCAAGATCGACCTCCAGGTTTCGGGCCTGACGTATGCCGTCCGCACGGATGAGGCCAACCGGGTCGGGGAAATCCGCCTCCGCCTTCCGGACGGATCCCCGCCGGCCGAAGACAGGACGTACAAGGTCGGGATCAACAGTTATATCGCCAGCGCCTATCGCTTCGCCCACCAGGATCCCGGCCGTTCTCTCCAGACGACCGTGGCCGACGACCTGATCAAATACCTGGAAAGCGGCGCCGACCTGAGCATCTACCGGGACCTCCGGCGGGCGATTTGGGAAGATCCCCCCGCGGCGCCCCGGAGAAGAATAGGATAGGGCGGGAGATATCCGATGGCCCAGCTCTATTTCCGCTTTTCGACGATGAACGCCGGGAAATCGACCGAGATCCTCAAGATCGCCCACAACTACGAGGAGCAGAACAAGCACGTCCTCCTCTTCACTCCGTCCATCGACGACCGCTACGGCCGCGGCCGGATCACCTCGCGGATGGGGATCAAGCGGGACGCCCTGATCATCGACGAGAAGACCGACATGCTGGCTCTGGCCCGCGAAGCCGGGCCCGACTGCGTCCTGGTCGACGAGGGCCAGTTCCTGACCCGCGAGCAGGTCGTCGCCCTGACCCGGATCGTCGATGAGCTGGACGTGCCGGTCATCGTCTACGGCCTGAAGAACGACTACCGCAACCGCCTCTTCAGCGGCAGCGAGGCCCTCCTTCTCTTCGCCGACAAGATCGAGGAGGTCAAAGCCGTCTGCTGGCACTGCCCCAAGAAGGCGACTATGCTCCTGAAGACTAAAGACGGCCGACCGGTGGGCGACGGCCCGCAGATCGAAATCGGCGGCAACGACACCTACACCTCGGTCTGCCGTAAATGTTACAAGAAGAAGCTGGAGATCAAATAGGGAAAACCGAAAAGGATGGTTCCCATCGAAATTCGGCGCGTGACCTTGATCGTTCTCGATTCCGCGGGCATCGGCGCCCTGCCCGACGCGGCCGCGTTCGGCGATGAGGGGGCCAACACCCTGGCCCATGTCGCCGTCCGGGTCGGAGGGCTGGATTTGCCCCATCTGGCGAAGCTCGGTCTGGGAAACATCGCTGCGCTCCCGGGGGTGGCGCCCGAGCCGGCGCCGCGGGCCTCCTGGGGACGGATGGTCCAGATGGCCCGAGGCAAGGACACCCTGGCCGGCCACTGGGAGCTCATGGGGGTCGTCCAGGAACGTCCGTTTTCCCTTTTCCCCCATGGATTTCCCTCCGACCTCATCGCCGAATTCCAGCGCCGGACCGGCGCGGCCGGCATCCTGGGCAACGTACCCGCCTCAGGCACGGAGATCATCGCCGAGCTCGGGGCCGAGCACGTCCGGACCGGTTTTCCGATCGTCTACACCTCGGCCGACAGCGTCTTCCAGGTCGCCGCCCACGTGGACGTCATCCCCCTCGACGGCCTCTACGAAATGTGCCTTCGGGCCCGAACGATCTGCGACGATTGGCATATCGGCCGGGTCATCGCCCGGCCGTTCATCGGCCGGCCCGGAGCGTTCCGGAGGACGGCCGACCGCCGCGATTTTTCCATGCCCCCCCCGGGGGAAACGGTCCTGGACGTCCTGACCAACAGCGGCCAGATCGTCACGGCCGTCGGCAAGATCGAAAACATCTTCGCCGGCCGGGGGATCGGCCGTTCGCGCTCCAGCCGCGACAACGCCGAGGGGATGGCCTTCCTCGGCGAAGAAATGGCCGCGGAGGGATCGGGTCTCGTCTTCGCCAACCTGGTCGATTTCGACATGCTCTACGGGCATCGCAACGACGCCGCCGGCTATGCCGAGGCCCTTGAGGCTTTCGACCGCGATCTGGGAATCCTCCTTCCCGGACTCGGAGCCGGAGACATGCTGATCCTCACCGCCGACCACGGCTGCGACCCCCTCCACCCCGGGACCGACCATACCCGAGAGTATGTCCCGCTCCTCGTGTACGTCCCCGGACGGCCGGCCCATCCCCTCGGGACGAGGCGGACGTTCGCCGATGTCGGGACGACCGTCCTGGACGTGTTCGGATTGAGGCTCGAGGGCCCCGGGCGGAGCTTCCTTCCAGAAATCCTTCCCCCGATCTGAGGAGGCGACATGGATCTCTACGAACGCATCGCGGAAGCGGCCGGGTATATCAAGGCGGCCGATCCGCGGACGCCCCGGGTCGGGGTCGTCCTCGGCTCGGGGCTGGGGGAGTTCGCCGAAACGGTCGCCGACCCGACCGCCATGGCCTTTGCCGATATTCCCCATTTCAAGAATGTCGGAGTCGCCGGACACGCCGCCCGCCTCGTCTTGGGCCGGGTCGGCCGGGCGACCGTGGCCGTCTTCCAGGGGAGGATCCACTACTACGAAGGCCACGACATCGCCGATGTCGTCTTCCCGGTCAGGGTCCTGGCCGGACTCGGCGGGCAAAGCCTCCTTTTGACCAACGCCGCCGGAGGCCTTAACCGCGAGTACCGGCCGGGCGACATGATGGTCATCCGCGACCATATCAATCTCATGGGCGTCAATCCGCTCCGCGGCCCCAACGACGATCGCCTGGGGCCGCGCTTCCCCGATCTGAGCGCCGTTTACGACCCGGCCTTCCAGGACGTCCTGGCCGCCGGCTTGGCGGAAATCGGCCGCCCGGCTCATCGGGGGGTGTACCTGGCTTTAAGCGGTCCGTCCTATGAAACTCCGGCCGAGATCCGGATGATGGCCGCCCTGGGGGCCGACGCCGTAGGCATGTCGACCGTCCCCGAAGCCATCGCCGCCCGGCATATGGGAATGCGCGTCGCCGGGCTCTCCTGCATCTCCAACTTGGCCGCCGGGCTCGCGGCCCGGGCGCTGACTCACCGGGAGGTTCTCGAGACGGGAGAGAAGGTCAAAGGCGACTTCATCCGCCTTCTGACTTTGGCAATCCCGCGCCTGGCCTCCTGAGCTGGTCGCTCCCCTTTTCAGGTTTTCACCGCAAATCGGACGCCGCTCTTTGAGGAAATAGGGATAGGGGGCGGCCTCACGGCCGCCGCCCTCCCACACCACCGGACGTACGGGTCCGTATCCGGCGGTTCATACCGACTTCACCGCTTTCCCTACGCAGCCGGAGAGGGTAAAGAGTCCTCGATCAATAAAGAACTTGTTCGGCATCGCGACTTTGACCGGTCTAAAATTCGACATCGCCCAAGGTCCTTAGCGTGAGACCGCAAACATCCGGGCATCCATGTCGCTGGCCCCAAGCCGGTGGACTCCGTGGTAACGCGCCTCGCAACTTAGAATCCATTGCTTGACCACCGCGGCACGAAGCCGGCGACGAATCCAACTATCGAGGTCCCGAAACACCGTGGACGTTTCGGCTAAGCCAAAATAGGACATCCATCCCCTGAGGTACCCACTCAGCTCCTGGATTATCCGTTCCAAGGGAATCCCGCGTGACCGTCCGGTCAGCTTTTTGATCCGATACTTGACGTTCTTCAAGGCTTTCGGCGCCAGCCGGATTTTCCAATCTTCGCTCCCCAGGAAACTGAAGCCCAGAATGCTTCTTTTCCGGGGCTTGGCCACGGCGCTCTTCTCCCGGTTGATTCGCAGCTTCAGCCGTTTGGCCAGGAACCGTTCCACCGAGTCCATGACTCTCTGTCCCGCTCGCTCCAACTTCACGTAGATGTTCGCGTCGTGGGCATAGCGGCAGAACTTGTGTCCCCGGCTTTCCAGTTCTTTATCCAACTCGTCCAAGAGGATATTGCTGAGCAAGGGCGACAGCGAGCCGCCTTGCGGCGTCCCTTCGTATCGCTCCTGGACGACTCCGTTCAGCATGACACCCGCCTGAAGATAGAGACGGACCAAGCGTAAAATACGCTTGTCCATTACCCGTCGAGCAATTCGACTCATAAGGATGTCGTGGTTCACTCGGTCGAAAAATTTCTCCAGGTCAATGTCTACGACCCAGTCGTATCCCTCTTTGATGTAAACCCTAGCCTGCTGGACGGCTTGATGCGCGTTCCGGCCGGGCCTGAAGCCATAGCTGTGCGGTGAGAACGTCGGATCATAGGTCGGGGTCATGACTTGCAGGAGCGCCTGTTGGATGAACCTGTCTAAAACGGTCGGGATGCCGAGCCGCCGCGTCCCGCCCCCGGATTTGGGGATGTCCACGGCCTTGATCGGTTGCGGCTTGTACCGTCCAGCCAGGAGTTTCTCCCGGATGTCCGGCCACTGGGCTTTCAGGTGTCCCTTGAGTTCGTCTACGGTCATGCCATCGATGCCTGGGCCGCCCCTGTTGGCGACCACCCGCTTCAGCGCCTTCTCGAGGTTCTCTTTGCGGACCACCTCCTCCATCACGACCCGGGCACACATAAAATCCCCCCGGCCGCGAGGCCGGGGGGATTTGTCAGATTGAAACGACTCTTAGTTGAACTTGTAGCGCAGACCGATCTGCGCCCCCCAGCGCGACCCGAGGTTGCTGAGGGAAAATCTGGTCGTCGGCAAGGTCAACTGAATCTTTTCCTTGCCGGTGGCGGTGTCATATCCTCTAAAGCTCCAGGGTCTCAATCTTCCATTGCTGACGAACTGGGACTTGCCCCAGTCCTTGTCCAGGAGGTTGAGCACATTGACGAAGTCCAAGGTAATCTGGAGGCGGTTGTTGGTGAGGAACGGAACGGGGAGGTCCTGGGCGATGCGGGCATCGAGAGACTGGTCCCAGGGGGTGCGGCTGGCATTTCGCATGATGATCTTGCCGCGGGCGGCGACTAAGGCTGGATCCCCTTCAATGAACGTATTCAGGCTATTCCAGGCCGTTTGCAGGGCGTCCCCGGACAGGGCGACGCCGGCCGAATTCGTAAGGATGACATCGTCGATACTCGAGGGGACGTAGACCAGGTCGTTTTCCTGCAGCGTATCGCTATTGGCGTCGGAGTTGTAGACGTGAGAATAGGGGCGTCCCGAACGGCCGGCGTAGAACAAGCCGAACGTGGTCGGGGCGGTTTTAAAGAAGCGGAAAGTGTAGGAGACGGCGGCGCTGATCCGGTGGCGGACGTCGTAGTTGGACCAGGCGAGCTCGGGGTCGTTCGCGTCGAAACGGATGTGGTTGTATTGGAAATTGGAGGAGGCCTGCGAAGAGGTGCCGGAGTTGATATCCTTGGCCTGGCCATAGGCATAGGTGAGGTTGACCCAGGAGTCCTGGTTGAAAGTCTTCTGGAGCTGGACGGAGAAGCTGAGCTGGTAGCCTTTGTTGGTGTTCTTCAAATAAATGACGTCGTTGAAGGATCTCGAGACGTCGCGGGCATACAGCCAGCGGCCGCCGACGCCCGTCCCGGTTTGCCTCAGGTTCAGGTTCTGGTAATTGATCTCGTTGACAGTCTTGGAATAGATGAACTCCAGCGTCCCGACGATGCCCCAGGGGAGTTCCTGATCGACGGCCAGGTTCGTCCGCAGCAACTGAGGATATTTGAATTTATCGTCGATGAGGTCGACTTCGCTGACGCCGGAGACCAGGCCCGGGCCCGTCTTGGGCTGATTGAGCGCGTCGGGCACGAAACTGAAGGTGGGATTTCTCAGGTCATAGCGGGTGAATTCCATCCCCGTGTTGGAGTACTGGTTGGAGATCCAAACATAGGGGGTCCGGCCGGAAAAGATGCCGACCCCGCCGCGTACCTGCGTTCTTTTGTCTCGAAAGACGTCCCAGTTGAATCCCACGCGGGGGGACCAAAGGAGATTGCCGGAGGCCGCCTGGTCGGTTCTAATGCCGAAGGTCTGCTCCACGAGTGGATTCGCGGCGGGGATGTTGTTGATGATCGGGACATCGACCCGCAGGCCTAAGGTCAGGTTGAGATTGGGCAGGATAGCCCACTTGTCGCCGACATATGCGCCGAGCTGGGCGACGCTGAATCGGGCGAACCATCTCTCATTGGGATCCTGGGTGTAGAAATCGTGGTAGTAGCGAGCGGCCTTGCCGTTTTCGAAATCATCGAGGCTGTTGAATTCCCAGTAGCCGTAGAAGTTCCGGATATAGAGGTTGGCGAACTTGAAGAACTCGTTGTGGGTCCCGATCGTGAAGGTATGCTTGCCCGTGTACCAGGTCAGGTTGTCGGTGATTTCGACGATATCCTGATTCAGGGAGTTGGCCCCCGAATACTGCTCGCTGCCGGCGGTCATCCGATAGCCGCCGGCGACAAGGACGTTGACCTGAGGGAAAAGCGTGTCGGGGATGTCGCGGTTGTCACGGATCGTCGTATAGTTCAGGGTCAGCTCGTTGAAGATGTTCGGGCTTATGGTGCTGTTCAGCTGGAGGACGGTGGAATTGGTCGTGTTGGTCAATTTGTAGTAGACGTCGGCAAAGGCGAAGACCGTGCTCGAGGCCTTGGACGGGTTCTGGTCCCGCCAGCCCGAAACGTAATTATGCCGTAAAGTCAAGCGGTGCCGGTTGCTGATGTTGTAGTCGATTCGGCCGAAGAAGTTCTTGTCGTCCAAGCCATTTTCCCTATAGCCGCGGCCGAATCCCCCCGGATCGTAGCCGTACTTGTTTTTCAGGATACCACGGAAGCGGTCGGCGTCGGCGGTGGTGATCGCGGCTCCGCCGAAATCGTCCGAAGCCCCGCTGTCGTCGATGACGTAGGTCGTCGGGCTGATATTGTCGCCGAGTTCAACGTTGAAGAAAAAGAACATCTTGTCCTTGAGGATCGGGCCTCCTAAGCGGAGCCCCATGAACTTTTGATTGAATTTCCCATAGGCTAACTGATCGGGCCCTTTGCCGATGAA
>Ga0194112_10001750_pt1 | contig 31609 bp, 19 predicted proteins | sample TA2MahC400mmetaG_FD_146191 | JGI IMG/M metagenome (GOLD analysis project Ga0194112, IMG submission 146191) | Freshwater microbial communities from Lake Tanganyika, Tanzania - TA2015016 Mahale Deep Cast 400m | ecosystem: Environmental > Aquatic > Freshwater > Lake | place: Tanzania: Lake... | reverse complement strand
GGCGGAGCCCCCCACAAGATGGAATAATCCCCTACCCATCCGTACGAGCTGGCTCTCTCTCTCGGCGGGTACCTGGTGCGCGGATAACGGTGCGCCCATTCCAGCCTGCCGTCGCGCGCGTCGACGCGGGAAACCATGCCCGCGCCGGTGGCGCAGTACACCGCCCCCTGGTGCGGCGTCACCGCATTGCCATAGATGGCCAGATCGGTGCAGTACTCGGGGAACCAGCCGTCGGCTCCTTTCATCTCGTCGCCGGAGACCACGCATGTCCAGATCCTGGCTCCGGTATCGGGGTTCAAGCAGAAGAGATCCACCCCTTCCGTCGAGGTATTAGAGACCCTGGCCGCCAGCACGTAGAGACGCCCGTCGGCGTAGACCGGATCGTTCAGAGGCCAATGGCGAAGGCCCCAGAACGGCCGGGGTTGATTGCGCCACGAGCTGTCCTGCGCCGTCGACCACATTTGCCTGCCCGTCCGGGTGTCAATCGCGGCAACATCAACGGGGGAGCCGTTCTGGTGACCCCAGCGCGTGTAGATGCGATCGCCGACTATGGGGGGACGGTGGATCCCGGGCTGTCGCCTGAAGTTCGAACAGGTGAACCTTGCGGTTCGCTGCCACACCGGCGCCGCCGTGTCGTCCGCGCGGTACCAGGCCAGAACGTTGGGGGAACTGACCAGCAAACCGCCGTCATGAAGCTGCATTCCGACCCGGATGAAAGGAAGGGACTTCATCAACGCGGTGTCGTAATACCAGCGCAGCCCGTCGGCCTGCGACCAGGAACTCGGCCAGGGAGCGAGGGCGGGAATCCTGACCAGTCGCCGGTCCAGGTCGGCCAGGCGCGGCGCCGGCTGGTCCCGGGCGGAGGCGGGAAGGCCGGCCTGCAGCCGCTCGCGGATGGCCCGCGCCGGTTCCGTCCCGCCCATCCACGGATAACGCCCCTCGGGATCCACGCCACGGAACGCCGCCTCGAATTCCCCGCGGTCCTCCTGCTGGGCAAGCGCCAGCCACAGACAAACCTGCGCCTCGGAACGGAGGCCCGGGTTCGCGGCGTGCGACAGGACGTCCCGGAACGATCGCAGCGCCGTGCCCGCGCGGCCGTCCGACATCTCCCGCCGGCCGTATGCCAGCAGTTGCCGCTGACCGTCTTCCGCCCACGGGTACCGGCGAAAGAGATCGATCGGCCCGCCGGAACCGGGGGGCCGGCCGGCGTCCGCTTTCCGGAGCTCGGCTTGCTGCAGTCGGCGCAGCGAAAGCACCGCCCCGGACTCTTGCGACAGCAGGTGCCGGTCAATCAATGCCCACAGCCAGGTAACTGAGGCCGTATTGTCGTCGGCGACGAACCGCTCCGGCTCCACGGCCTCGCCAAGCAGGGCATGGATCTGCGACGGCGAAATCTCCGGCGGGAGCCCGCGAACCGCTTCCCAGTTCGGAGAAACATCCTTGAAGTACAGATTCCTCGGCGCGGAGGAGGGCAGCAGGCGCCCCGGCCGGTAAGCCATGGCGCTTTCCAGGTATTTCGGATTCGGACGGCCGCCATCGGAGGGGTAGATGCCGTACCATACGGCTCGCACATACGGATCATTGTCGTCGGCGTTGAGATCGGAGAGAACCTTCGCGAAGCGGGGCTCCGTCTCGTACGAGTCCGCCTGCCAGCACAGCGCGGCCTCCAGAAACCGCACCCACAAGTCCCTTCCCGTCGCCTCGCCCAGCGCCTCGATCTCCGCCTTGGCTTCCAGGAACCGCTCCTGGTACCCGCGTAGCGTGATGAGCGTGCCCCAGGCGTCGCGCAGCGCCGGGTCCGTCGGCAGCACCCGGCCCGCGCGATAGGCCGCGATCAGCCGCAGGGCGGCGTATTCCTGCCAGTCCTCCGGCCCGTTCCGCGATTCCCGGAGAATCCGCTTGAGCGCCGGGCGCGCGACATCCCATTGCCCCGCACAGGCCTCGATCAACTCCCTCAGGTAAAGGTTTCCCGCCTCGATGTCCCGCGCGGCATACGCGTCTTCGGCCCGTTTGCGGAAGGCGGCGATGCGCTGGGTGTCGTCCGGACCAGTCTGCGCCAGAAGCGCCGCCGGCAGGAGGCAGAAGACCGCCGCCAATACGCCGGTTGCCGGCAGGTTGCCGATTCCGACTCTCAACTTGTCGCTCTCCCGTGCCTGGCGGAAGTATTCAGTATTCAGTGTTCAGTGTTCAGTGTTCAGTAGCCGGCTGACACCTCGTTTGTCTCTTATCTGAATACTGAAAACTGAACGCTGAACACTTCCCCCCGACACTACCGGTCGCCGGCCGCGCCTTCTTCCCTGAGCTGGACGCTGTACCACCAGTCGCCCTTGATGTTGCACGTCTTGATTATGAACCGGTTGTCGCCCTGTTTCAGCGTCGCGGGAAAGTCCACCACGGCTCCGCCTTGATTTGTCACCTCGGCCATCCTGCTCCCATTCAGCCAGAGAAGAAAGGCATCGCCGGCCGCCACGGTAACGGACACCGTTTTCGATGCGGGGGCGACGACGTCGCCGACCCCGTACGCGACAGACAGGTAGGCCGGCGGCGGCATGGCGTCCTTCAGCAGCACTTTGCCGTCCACCTGGTCGCTTTCCCATTCCATCCATTCCACTTTTCTCTCGCCGATCGCCTCCCGATCCTCGTCTCGGCGCCCCTCGAGCCCCGTCCAGATGTACCGGGCAACATAGTTTGTCTTGAAATCGATTCCGGCCTCCGGCGGATAGGCGTTGGTCAGCCCCGAATTGTTTTCGTCGTTGAGAAACGTGCCGATGAGCATCCAGTCCAGGACATAGCCCTGCGCCTCCGCGACCTGGCGCGCCACGGCCTGCCCGCCCAACTGCCCGAGCGCAACGGCGGCCTGAGGGCGAAGCCGGCCGTCATTTCCGCTGAGGATGGGCTTGAGCGCGGCCAGGGCCGACGGAAACTCCTCCGGTTTGCCGTGGACGGTCATGAGGTTGAGGGCGTGGCGCAGGAGTTCGTAGTCCAGATCCTTTCTTTCGAGAATATCACCCAGGTAGTTGACAATTCCCTCCCCGGGGGAGGTCTCCGCCGGAATTCTGCCCAGGGCCAGCAGGGCGCTGCGCACAACCTGCCTGTCGGTATCGGCCAGCGACGGGCGAAGCAGCGGGTAGAGATCGCCACTGCCGGTCAAGCCAAGGCAGGTTGCCGCCCTTGCGCGGCACTGCGGGTTGCGATGCGTCAGATAGCGCGAGAACAGATCCACGTGGCGCGCCGGGCCGACCTTCGGCGTCGACAACGCGTTCAGCGCCGCGAGCACCAGCTCGTCCGGGGGCTGCTCCATCCTGGTCAGCGCGGCGGCCAGGGCTTTTGCCGGTTCCGCCGTCGGATGCGCGTAAAGCAGACGGCTCGCCGCTACCAGCACGTTCATGTTGCCGGACTCGAACACCGCAACAAGCGGGCCGGAAAGAAATTCGTCACCGTAGGACTGCAGCAGATCCATGCAGGGCCCGGCCAGTTCGCTCCTGGCCGGGAGCCCGGCGAAGAACTGCAAGAGAAGCGGAACGACGTCCGGGTCGCTGGCGTCTTTCAGCCCAAAGAGCACGGCGGACTGCGCGGCGACGTTGGTCGTGGCGAGAAGGGCCTCGATCCGCGCTCGCGATTCGGCCGTTCCGACATAGCCGAGCGCTCGCGCCGCCTGCTCGAGCGCCCCGGCGGGCGGCTGCTCGACCAGCCCGGCAACGTCTTTCCAGGCATCTTTCCCCAGCAGCATGGCATACACCGCCGCCGCGCGGCAGCGCACGTGCGCATCGGCGTCCGCGAGCCGACGACGGACCGCCGCGATTGCTTCCGCGCCGCCGATGATCCCCAACGCTTCCGTAGCGGCTCCGCGTATTTCCGGCGCGGGATCGTCGGACAGCCCCGCCGCCCTGGCCAGCACGTTGCTGCCGGATATCCTTGCCAGGGCGACCAGCGCCGCTCCGGCCAGCCACGGTTCGTTCTTCCCGTCCACTATGGCCGTCAAGCGGGGGACGGCCTCCTGCAATTGCCACTTCCCGAGAAGCGCGACCGCTTCGGACTTGAGCATCCAGTCGGCAGACTCAAGCTGCGCAAGGGTCTTCTCAACGGCAAGACGGTCCGCCTCGCGCGGCGCGCCCGTTGCCCCGCCCGGCGGCTCCGCCGCGGCGACGTCGGCGAGAAAAGCGCACGCCAGCACGCACGCCCCCCCCAGGAAAGCCTTCAGTTCGCAGGAAGCGCGCTTCCCGCCGGAATTACCGTGAATTCCGCTCCGACTCCGATCACTTTCGGTTTTCATCGTTTGCTCAATTCTCAATTTGCAGCTTTCAATCTTCAATATCCGCCCCAGCTACCGCTGGTAGATCGGCACAAACCGGTAAGGCACTCCAAGAATGAGGATTGCCATCCCGGTGCTGAAGATCGGTCCCTCATCAATTTGCCAGCTCCCGTCCTTCCACTGCTCGTTGACCAGCGTCGCGGCGATTTCCGGATACCACGGCTGGAAGAACTTGTCTCCGCCCTGGTACATGTCCTGTATGGCATAGTAATGGGAATAGAGCCAGTAAGGCACGGAGCGCGCCCTGAACTTGACGTCGGGGTATGCTGCCAGAATCGCCAGTGCCTGGCGGGTCCTGGGATGATCACGCTGCCCGGACATGATCAGGGACATGGCCCCCGCCGCCGTCGTCGCGAAACGGACATTCTCCTCGCCGCCGCTCGGCTGGTAGCAGAAGCCGCCGCCGCTCGGGTTCCAGCATTTCAACACATAGTTCACGGCTTTGCGGATGGTCTGGTCGGGCACGGCGATGCCGGCCTCCCTGGCCGAGTTCAAAGCCACAAGCTGCATGACGGTTACGGAAAGATCGGCATCCACCGGCAGAGGCTGGTACCTCCATCCGCCGGCGCCGTTCTGCGCGCGCAGCGTCACGTCAACCGCGGCCCGGAGCGCGTCGCGGATTCTGTTGTTCTTGCTGTGTCCCCACGCCTCGGAAAGGGCGAGTGTCGCCAAGCCGTGTTCGTACATGCTCCCGCCCAGGTAGCCGGTATTCTTCTCCGCGACGCCGATGAGATAGGCGATGGCAGCGTCCATCGTCCTGCCATACTCGCCTCTTCCGGGCACGTGTCCCTGGACCATGAAAGCCATGAGCGCCAAAGCGGTATCGCAAACCGGATGCTGTCCACTGCCGGTTCCCTGGCCTTCAAATCTGCCGTCGTCGTTCTGGCGCTTTGCGAGGAAGGCCAGCCCCCTGTCAATGGCCGCGCGGACCTCGGGCGTCAGTTTCGCCGTTTCAACCTGATCTTCGGCGGCCGCCGCGGGCAGGGCGGCCAGCAGCAACACCGTTGTTATGATGGTCAGCGTTTCCAAGATTGTCAGCCTCCTCTGAGCGTACAGGTTTCGGGTTTCAGGTGTCAGGTGTCGTTTACCGTCGTTCCGTCAAGGATTCCGTCCCGGTTTCATGTCCATTTCGGTTGACGAGAACGGGCGACGAGAACGGTCAACGATTGGGAAACTCTTCATCGTAATCCGTAATCGTCGCCGTACGCGTTCACCGGCCTTACTCCTGAGGTTCACTCGTTGCCGCGAAGCAACTTCCATCCTGACACCTGACACCTGACACCTGATCTCCCCCCATCACTCCGCAAGCACCTCGTAATAATCCGACACCTGCTGCCTGAATTCCTTGGGCAGCCGATTCACGTATTTCTGAAAGACGGCGGCGCGATTCCGGCGTTCCAGCGCATTGATCTGCTCCGGACCGAGCGCAACGGCCTCCCCGCGGAGGCCCGACGGCGGCTCGCCCCCCGCCTTCGGCGCCGACTCCGACGGGGCGGTCATCGAAGAAGGGGAGGCCGCGCTCGGCATCGGCCGGGACGGTTCCTTGCCGGGGGCGCCTTCGACGACATCACCAACGTCCCTGAGTCTGGCGGATATCGGCTTGTCGAAATCGATCAGTTCCTCGAGGTCGTCCCCGACAACGTTCGTGGCCAGCACCTGTACCAGCCAGGGGTACTTGGGCAACTCCGCCAGCAGGATTGGAGGAAGGGCGCTTATGGCGGTCAGCGCCTCGATGGCGGACATGAGGCACACGATCGCTTCTTCCTGTTGGACAATCGCGGGATCCTGCAGGTTCCCGCCGAGGGCGACCTGGGCCTCTTTCATCGCTTCCTGTGCCTTGCGCACGGCGAAGGCGGCCGGGGTTTGGGACGCCCGCGCGTAGCATTCCTGGAGATCCTTGCCGATGTCCGTTTGCCGGGCCTGCATCTTGAAATGCCGTTCCTGGAACTGCTGCGCGTTCGCCTGCCTGACCTCCTTCTGGAGTTGCTGCTGATCCTTGAGGATCTGCTTCAGATGCTCCATGACATCCCTGACCGTTGCCATGTCGTCGGTGATCTGCCCCGCCAGGGCTTCCTCGACGGCCCGCAGAGCCTTGAGCGCCTTGTCCTGCTGTTCCACGCCGCCGATCGGTCTGCCGGCCTCGATTTCCACCGCCGCCTGTTGCAGAGCCGTTTCCGGACGCCCGCTTCGAAACACCGCGACCGCGGCCGCGAATTTCCTGCGCCGCGCCGCGTCGGCCTCTTTCCCGACGGCCTCCTGAAGCATTTGCAGGAAGATATCAACCTGTTTCAGCACGGCGTTCTGCGCCTGGAAGAGCTTGGCGTGCGCCTGCCCGGCGCGTTCCGGAGCGAGCAGAAGCTGTTTGCCCCACTCGGCGGTTTCGCGGCGGAGCAGATCCTGGGTCTTGATAATTGAGCGCAGCTGCGCGAGAAGAACATCCTCGGTCAGGGTCAATCCCATCTCCTTCAACAGGCTGTCCAGGTCGCGGACGACGATGCCGACTTCCCGGTCGGCATTCTCGATGTGCGACAGGGCGTTGGTCGCGTCCTGTCGCGCCAGCCTGAGATGCTCTTCGGCCCTGGTCACGTTGTTGGTGTTCAGCGCCGCCAGTGTCCTGTTCAGGTTGACGACGTGCTCCCCGCCCCCCTCCAGGAAGAGGTCGTTGGACGCCAGGTCCAGCATCAGCAGGTCTATCTTGCGGACAACGCCGGACAGATCCCGCCGCACGTTTCCCTGGCGCCGCTCTTCGGTGAGCAGGCGCGCGCGCGTTTGCAGGAGATCTTCTTCCTGCCCGGCGGCGAAGTGCCGGCCGGCCGCAAGCACCAGCACGGCCGCCGCGCCGCACAGTTGCGCCAACAGCCGGGGTCTTCCTGCCCGGTCCATGTTCATCTCTCCGCTGCCTTGCCGCTCCCACTCACATACCCACATGCTCACACACTCCCTCACTCCGCCTTCCCCGGCGTCTCCTGGCCCTTGATCTGCTGGATGGCGGAAAGCGACGTCTGCTCCTCCGTCCATGCCCGATGAATGTCCGCGCGCTGTTCGTCGAGCTCGTCCGCCAGCCAGCGCAGGTAGGCCGCTTCGCCGACGATCGAGAGCCTGCGCGCGGACGACCGGCCCCATCGGGAATCGGTCTCGTCGCGCGTGTCGCAGACCTCGATCGCAACCGTCACCACGTCGCCCTCCCCAAGATCCGGCATTGTCGTGCGCGGAGTCCAGTCGAAAGCCGCCTCGATCTGCCGGCCTTTCAGCGGCCCGAGCAGGTGCTTCGTTTCTTCCGCCCCGTTGACCGAGCAGGCCAGCCTGATCTTCGACAGCCCGTAGTCGTCGGTGGCGCGCACGACGAGCCGCAGCTTCTTGCGGACGGTGGCCGGGCCGTCGCCGGCCGGCTCCAGCAACTTGACGTCCGGCACGTTGTCCGGGACGACGCGCACCGCGTGCCAGACGTCGTCGTGCGTGAAACCGTGCGCCGCATCAACCAGCCGGAAGGAGTACTTGAAACCGGCCGCGGCCGGCAGGGAGTGCCGCAGGCCGCGGCCGTCGGGCTGCAGTTCCATGGGGATCGGGTCCGCGCCTTCGGCCATCATGAAGGCCGCGCGGACCGACGGCTCGCACCGCAGGTCCCACGCGAGCCGGCTTCCTTCCAGCACCTCGATGTCCAGGTCGTCAACGACGTGTTCTTTCAGGCCGGTGTAGGCCGGATAAACGATCAGCACGCGGCGTTCGACAAACCGGGGCGGCGGAACGACGGTCACGCGGAACTCGGCCGAGCGGTCGTCGCCCACCTTGAAGTAGTAGTCCGCATCCGCGACCATGTCGTCGATGCGGCGCGAGAACTCGGCGCCGCGCCCGGCGGGAAGTGAGAGGCGGTGCCACGAGGTGTCACCCTCCGGTCGCACAAGGATCTCGCCCGTCTGCGGCACCCGCCCCGCGACGCCCGCGGTCAGCGTGATGCCGTCGCCCTGCCTGATCGTGCGGTTTCCCGTGACGGACACGATCCGCGTCTGGGTCGGATAGCCGATCTGCCGGCCGGCCATCCTCAGGACAAGCGCTTCGATATGCCTGGGCCAGTTGACGCCGGCGGCCGCAAGGAGAAGAAGCGCGCAGAGCGCGAAAGCCAGGGGACGCCGGAGTTGCCTGAAGTCCACGATTTCGCGGACATCGAGGGGCCCGATCGTCTCCAGCGCGCTGTGCCGCATGGCGTCCAGCAGCGCCTGCGAAACAGCCGGCTGGTCTCCGCTCCTGAGCTGGACATAGGAAACCAGCAGGCTGGCCAGCTCGGGATGCCTGTGTTCGATCTGCAGGGCGATGCGCACGTCGTCGAATCGCCTCAGGTGCCGCAGCCAGTCGTAGTACACGGCCCAGAGCAGGACGCACGCGTTGACGATGAGCAGCGGCGCCCGCCAGTCGCCGGACCACCGGAACCTGAAGATGAAAAGCCAGTCCACGAAGAAATCGAGCGCCGCGAGAGTGACGGCCCAGATCAGCGCCTGCGCCAGGCCCCGCAAGTGAAAGTAGCGACGCTGCCGCCGCCACGCTGCGCGGAGCTTGCGCTCGACCATTTCCGCGTCCGATGTCATCCGTTGTACCAAGGGTGTTTCCCCGTCCGAAGGCAGTATTCAGTAATCAGTGTTCAGTGTTCAGAACAGAAGAACTCGGCCAGAGAGCCGTAGGCGGCGGGTGTTTCACGCACCCTCGCATGATCTCCTCCCTGAAAGTCCTCAGCGCGATCAATCATGCTTTGGAGCATCCTGCCAATTTCCTGGGTCTGATCATTGATCTCCCGAGCCTGCGCATCACTCAAGTATCCACAGTCGACAGCCGTATCAATCCAGTGCTGCGTTTCGTTCTGCTCGCCATCGGCATCAGTCAGTTTCGAGACGAAGTGGTTCGGATACCTGCGCTTAGCCCAAGCTTCGGCAATCTGTGCGCCAATCGATCGGGACGACCGTCGCACCTGATCCGTCAGGGAGTAGATCTCCTCCTTTGGAAAGGGTTTCGTCAACTCAAACACCCTCCTCGCAACGCCGCTAGCCTTTTGGTACACGATCAAATCCCGAAATCCCTTTGCAAACGGGTTCATCTACACTTGCCTCCCTTCTTGTCTGAACACTGAACACTGAATACTCCGCCCCCCCCTTCACACCAGGTTATCCCTCCGCCTCATGAACCACTCGGCGCCGCACACGAGAACCAGGAGCACGAATACCGCCGGCAGATCCCACAGATCCCGTTCCGTGCGGATAACTCTGACCTGGTCCTTCTTGACGATCCCGTCCGGCAGCGACGCAAGCCCGCGGAGTGTGAAGGCTTTGCCGCCGGAAAGCTCGGCCATCTTGTTGAAAACCTGCTGCTGCATGGCCGTCTCGCGCTGTTCCAGCGGGGTCGAGAACACCTCGAATTCGACCGAGTTGGCCTCCGACTGGTCGTCCTGGCCCGCTCGCGCGACATGGGTTCCCTCCCCGCCCGGCACGAAAAGACCCGTGTAGAGACCGCCGACGTCGGGAACGGGCGTCAATTCCATCTCGACCGGATCGGTCCGGGACGCCCTGCTCTCGATGCGGACGGTGTAAGACGGCAGCAGGACCGGTTCGTAGCCGTCGCTCAGCACGTTGGCGAAGACCTGCACGTGCTCGCCGGCCGCGTACGAGGCGCGGTCGGTCTCGATCGTGATTCGCTTATTCTCGCCGAGCAGCCGCGAAAGGGTCAGGAACTGGATGGCCTGGCCCCAGAACTGCGCATGGAACGCGTCGCCCACCTCCCGGCGAAGCCTCCAGAGGTCCTCGGTGCCGATGAACATGGTTTTGCCGTTGCCGTAGCGCTGCCAGGCGATGAGCGGATAGGGTTTCGAGCGGTCGGTCGCGTACGAAAGCGACAGCAGGACGGTGGCGCCGGGCTTGGCGCCGGTCAGCTCGGGCAGCGCGGCCAGCGGCTTTATCGTCTCCCACAGCCGTTCCGTACGCTCCCGGGGCAGCACGAGGGACACGATCCGGCTCTGTTCGCCCTCCGGAGTGACGACCGGGTGCACCGTGTCGGACACGGGCATCCACTGCCCGGTGCCGATGGCGACCGGCAGCATCCGGCCGACCGGCGTATTGACATAGCTCGAAGGCGAACCAATGGGGCCGGCGATCATGAGCATCGAGCCGCCCCTGGTTCTCACAAGTTCTTCCATGCGGTCGAGTTGCGCGGGCGTGAAATAGGTCGAGGGGACGTCGCCGATGATGACCAGGTCGTTCTGCATCGCGGCCGCGGCGTCTTCCGGGTACCTCGCCACGTGGTACGGCGAGATGGCCGCGAGGTTGGGGTCTCCCTGCGTCATCAGGAACTTGACTTCGAGGCGCGGATCGCGCAGCAGGACCCAGCGCAGGTAGCGGTACTCCCAGCGCGGCATGCCTTCCACGTAAAGCACTTTGATCTTCTCGTCTATGATCCGAACCTTGTGAGTCGCGCGGTTGTTGACCGTGCCGGCCTCGCCAGGCAGCGGTGATATCTCCGCTTCGAGCACAGCCGAGCCGGCTTCCGCGGGGGTGAAGATCAGTTCCTCGAATTGCGTGCCGCCGGCGAGCGTCACGGTCCGGCTCTGTGCCTGCTTTCCGGCGACCGAAAGCGTCAGGTCGCAGATCCTCCCGTCGTACCCGACGGAATCGAGCTGGACGCGCACCGGAACCTTGTCGCCGGCGAAGACGACGTCAGGCGCCACGATCCGCCGCACGTGGATATCGGCCGGGGCCGGAAGCCCGATGCCCACCGTGTAGATGGGTATGCCCTTCTCGCGGAAACGCTCGGCAACGACCAGCGGATCCTCGCCCTGGTTCCACGCGAAATCGCTCAGGACCACGACGCCGGCGATCGGCTGGCCGGCGTAGCGCGCGGCGGCCTCCTCCACGGCGGAGCCGACCCGCGAGGATTTCCCCGCCGCCGACTGATCGCGCAGCCATTCGATGTCCGGGCCTTCCCCGGCGCAGGGCCTGAGCGTGTCGTCGAAACAGAAGAACCGCACCTCGTGGTCGGCGCCGAGCCTCGCCGGCAGATTGATGGACGGGTTTTCCATGGCAGCCTGCGCCAGCTTCAACCGCGCGACGGAAACGGCGTCCTTTCCCGGGGGCCGGGTTTGCCCCGGTACGGGCGAGTCCGTGTCGGACTGCACGCCCAGCGCCGCGGCGGCCTCCTCGAGGTCGCGCGGGTCCTCGCGCTTGTCCCTGAGATCCATGCTCTCCGAAGTGTCGAGCAGAACCAGGACGGTCTGCCGGATCGGCTTGACGAGCTTGAAAGCGACGGCCGGCCCCATCAGCAGCACGCAAATCAGCGCAAGGGCGGCGGCCTGGAATCCCGCCATGAACGCGCGCCTCGTCCGCAGCGGCACTTTCTCCCCGCGATAAACCCAGACCGCGAACGCCACGGCGCAGACCGCCAGCAGCAGCGCCCAGATCCAGCCTCGCCGGAAAAACACTTCCGGCTCGGACAGGACCTCGCCCGCCTGCAGCCCCAGCAGTCTGTTCAGTAGGCTCGTCATCTTGTCCCTGGAGTATTCAGTGTTCAGTTTTCAGTATTCAGAACAGGTATCCCTTCGCGACATCTTGTCTGAACACTGAACACTCTCTCCCCACACTACGCCCTCCTCGCCGCGACCACGTCCCGCTGCTGCACGGTGCGGCTTATGTCGCCGCGGCCGCCTTCGATCCGTTTGGTGAACTTCTTGGCCAGCAGGCTTTGAGCGACGAATGCCGCCAGCGCCATGAGCAGCAGCGCGCCTCCCAGTTCCCTGCCGACGCGGCTTTCCCTGATGGCGGAAGGCAGATTCACGTCCGGCAACACAAACCGTATTGGGACCCCCGACAACTGGGTCTGCAGCGTTGTCTGTTCCGCTATTCTCACGTCGGATTCGGCAGGATCCACGTTGGCCGCCACGGGCGGCGAAACCGCCCTGCCGTCCTCCCCTCTGAGCTCGTAGAATCCGGCGGCGTCAGGACCGTCGGCGGCCGCCACCCTCTGCCCGTCCCGATCCACAACTTTAACCAGGGTGTCCTTCCCATCCGGGCCGCGCAGGATGACCGTTCTGCCCGGTTCCATCTCGCCGGCTGGCAGGAACAGCGGTTCGCCGACCGTGAACTGTCTCATCGCGCCGGCACGGATCAGGTATGTGATCATCTGCTGGACAAGGATCGGGCACAGGGGCTGGACCGGGAAATCGGTCCACTCCCGGTCTACCGTGGACGTGAACAGGAGCACCGACCCGCGACCCAGCCGTTTTTCCAGAAGGAGCGGCAGATCGTTTTCGGCGAACCTCAGTATTTCCTGGGCGCCGGGGCCCGCCTCGACCCTCAAGGCCTTGCGGAAGCCGCCGGCGTCCAGCATGTCACGCGGAAGGAATTCCACGAATGCCGAAAGCGGGTGCCTGGAACGGGGCGGGGCAAGCGACCAGCCCGCCGACCCTTCCGAAGGGCTTTCCGCGAGCTCCGCCAGTTCGCCCGGCAACAGCGCCTCGCCGTTCTCACGGAATCCGGAGTTGTACAGTGCGGCATCGACGTTGTCGCCCAGCGAAACGATGAGTCCGCCACCCTCCCGGACGAACACGAACAGCCGGGCAACCTGCTCCGGCGGCACGTGATCCACATTGGCCAGCAGGACCGCGTCGTAATCCCGCAGGCTCTCCGACGCCAGGTCCTGGGGCACGATGGTATTGACCACGACAGGCCCCGTCCGGTCGTCCTTCTTCAGGCGCAAGGCGGCGGCGACATAGTCCGTCTCGCTCTCGAAAGGCGAGTTTTTGCGGTCGCCGTCCACGCAGAGCACGCGAACCGTGGCGGGAATCCGAACCACCGCGTGCCTGGCGTTGTCGGCGCCGAGCGCGTCGGAACTCAGTTCCGCGCCGAGCCTGACGTATCCTGAAGAGTCGAAACTGGTCACGAACGACACCGCCCTGGTCTGACCCGGCGCGACAGTCTCAAGCGGCTGCCGTCCGACCGGTTCCCCGTTGACGCTGAAGGTAACGGTCGCGCCCTGGCGGGGCTTGCTCCCCTGGTTGCGGATTTCGGCCGAGAACCGCGCCGCTCCGCCCTTTCGCAGCGTGCCGGAAGCGAAATCCAGGCCCGTCACGGCAAGGTTCTCCTCGCCGTCGGGCTGAATTTCCGTCAGGAAAAGGCTGGCCTGCGCGGCGATCTGCCGCAGCGAACTCCTGGCCTTGTCGGAAATCGTTTCCCACGTCAGCGCCTGGGCGTCGGTGATCAGGTAGCACTCCTTCACCGGCGCCTTGAGTTCGAGCGTGAGCTCTTCAATCCGTTCCAGGCATTGCTCCAGGTTCAGCCGTTCCGGCAACACCGCCAGTTTCGTGTCGAGCAGCCCGGCGACCGGCTCCGGGACGTAGCCGACGGAGCTCTGCAGGATCCGCGGGCGACTGCCCATCAGCACGATCGTAACCGGGTCGCCGACTTCCACGGTTTCGAGGATATCCCTGGCCCGCGCCACGGCCCGGGTGAACCTCGGGGTGAACTCGCCGTGCGCCATGCTGTAGGAGCCGTCGATCGCTATGACCACGCCCACGCGCCGCTGTCCGCCGATCCATTTCCCGGCTTCGGCCCTGATCGTGGGACGCGCCAGCGCCAGCGCCAGCAGGACGATGGCCAGGCAGCGCAGCAGCAGCATCAGCAGGTCCTCGATCCTCACCTGGTTTGCCCGGGTGACCATCGCCCGCCGCAGCAATTCCATCGCCGCCCAATCGGTCCTGCGACCGTAGAAGCGGTTCAACAGGTGAATGGCGACAGGTACGGCGATGCCGAAGAGCCCCAGCGCGCTCCAGAGCCAGACGGAATTCAGAAAGGCCATTGTTTCCTGATCTCAGTGTTCAGGAGTCAGTGTTCAGGAGTCAGGGGGCAGGAGTCAGGGGGCTGGCGGGAACTCCGCCCTGGCTCCTGATTCCTGCCCCCTGACACCTCCCTCATCTTCCCTCTTCCTTCCGCAACAGCACGCACGGGTCCTGCCAGTCCACCCCGCACGGATACAGAAACCGGCCGTCGAAATCGGCCTCGACCGCCAGTTCGTCGCCCGCCGGCAGTTCAATCGATACCTCCGCCGACGCGTTCGAGGGCGAAAGCGTCTTCTCGTAAACCCGGGCGCCCGAGACGCTCAGGCCGATCCGCACGCCGGAGCGGGCGCCCGGCACAAGGGCCGCAACGGCGCGAAACTCGGCCTCTTTCCCCTCCCGCCGCGGCAGGCGGTAGCGGGCGACCGTTACCGGCTGCATACGCAAGGCCGTCAGGCAGCGTTGCGCCGGACGGCCCGGCTCAAAGCCGCTGCGGTAATCGACCAGCCGCGGAGGCGCAACCGGGCCGGCCGGGCCGCGAACCGCAACCTCACCGGCGTCCGGCAGTCCGAGACGCGTCAACCCCGGCGGCGATCGCATGAGGTGGCGCACGGCGGCCCATGGGACCGGCAGCGCGCCCAGCGCGCGATGCGTCACCTCCGCGCCGTTCGTGGAAAGGCCCAGGCGTCCGCGGAAGATGCTTCCGTCGATCAGCCCGATCTCGTCCTCCCCGTCGACCGGAAGCAAACCCGACGGCTCCCTCAGCACGTAGCGGACGACCCCTTCCCGCGGAACCGGCAGCACGCCAAGCGGGCAGTCAATGGCGATCACGCCCTCCCTGATCCACATGATGCTCCCCGGTATCGGTTCGCCCTTTTCGCGATAGAGGAACCCGCGCCTGCCCGCGGCCGCGGGGTCGAAACAACGCGAGAAGTCCAGCGACGCCACGGCATCCAAGCCGACGGTCCCTTCGCCGAACAGATCGCCGCGCACGGCAAGCGCGTCGGAGTCCGCGCCCTGGATGTTGCAGCACCAGATTTCGCCGTTCGCCAGCCGGACGGTGTGGGGCGCACTGATCGTGCCCGCCCCCGTGTCGCGAATCACCGTGAGCACGTCGTTCAACGGAACGCCGACGCCGCCAACCAGGATCCCGTTCTCTTGCGGGACCGTCTCTCCTTCCAGGCGGCCCCCGGCGGTCAGGACCGTGTCCGCGCCAGCCCCCCACGCGGACAAAAGTCCAACCGCAACGGCAAGCGACAGAATTGAGAAGCGCAAATTGAAAGTTGAAAATTGAGAAGTGGCAGGCCCATCGGAAACGGCTCTTCCGCAATTTTCAATTTTCCATTTTCCATTTTCAATCCGCATCCTTCATCTCCCCCACCCCGCCATGGAGCGCTGAATGAGGTAGCCGGCAATGGAGGTCTCGACCGGCTGGCGGGTGTTCACCAGCACGTAGTCCACCAGCATCTTCGCGCAAGCCGCCTTGATCCGGTTGACGAACTTCTCCACCTCGGCCAGATAGCTTGCGCGAATGCGAACCGGGTCGGTCACAAGATCCCCCTCGTGCTCGAAGCCCACGAACCGGCGCATTCCCCGAAGCGGGAACTCGAGTTCTTCCGGATCCATCACGTGGAACACCACAACGTTGTGGCCGCGGAAACGCAGGTGGCTCAGGCCCTGGATGAATTCCTCGGTGTGGTCGAACAGATCGGAAAAGAGCATGACCACTCCGCGCCGCGGCATCCTCCGCGCGAACTCGTGGAGAATCGCCGCGATATCGGTGCGCGGTTTGGGGTGCGCCTTCTCCAGTTCGTGCGCCAGGCGGGTCAGAACGGCCAGCGAACTCGTGGGCTCGACATACCGGCGCAATTCGTCGTCGAAGATCGCGACCCCCACCGAGTCATGCTGGTCCACGATAAGGTATGCCATGCTGGCCGCCATGTACTTGGTGTATTCCAGCTTGCTTATCTTGCCGGACGCAAAGCGCATCGAGGCGCTGGCATCCAGCAGCAGGTTCGCCGTGAAGTTCGTTTCCGCGTCGAACAGCTTGATATAGTACCGGTTGGCGCGGGCATACAGCTTCCAGTCGATGTGGCGGGTTTCGTCGCCGGGAACGTACTGCCGGTGCGCGCTGAAATCCGTGCTGAAGCCGCGGAGGGGGCTCCGGTGCATGCCGACCCGCATCCCCTCGACGACGTGCCGGACAATGACGTCGAGGGGGCCCAGTTCGGAAAGAATCTCGGGATCGAGATACCTAGACCGACGCTGCCCGGTGTCTGGACTGGACATCGTAGAGTCTTTCCTCAAAGGGGACGCTCTCGAGAAGCCGCTTCACGATATCGTCGCTGGTGACGCCTTCGGCGTGCGCGGCGAAGTTGAGGCCCATCCGGTGACGCATGACCGAGGGCGCCAGCGCCCGGATGTCTTCGATCGCGACGTGGAACCTTCCGCGCAGAATGGCGCGGGCCTTCCCTCCGACAATCAGGTGAAGGCACGCGCGCGGACTTGCGCCCCATGACACCCACTGGTTGACGAAGTCCGGCGCCCCGCCTGCGCCGGGCCGGGTTGCCCGGACCAGCGCCGCCACGTACTTGAAGATGTGGTCCGCCACCGGCACCCGGCGCACGAGGCCCTGCAGCGCCAGAATCTCCTCCTTGTGCAATACCGGGTCCAGGTTCATTTCGGGGTCGATCCTGGTGGTGATCGTCTTCATGATCCGGAGTTCTTCCTCCTCGCTGGGATAGCCCACCAGGATTTTCAGCATGAAGCGGTCAAGCTGGGCTTCCGGAAGCGGGTAGGTGCCTTCCTGCTCCAGGGGATTCTGCGTGGCGAGCACGAAGAACGGCCGGTCAAGCTGAAAATCCTCGCCGGCCGTCGACACCTTCTTCTCCTGCATGGCCTCCAGCAGCGCCGCCTGCGTCTTGGGCGGGGTCCGGTTGATCTCATCCGCCAGGATGATATTGGCGAAGACCGGCCCCTTGCTGAACATGAACCGCCGCTGCCCGGTCTCCTCGTCGTCCTGCAGGATTTCCGTGCCCGTTATGTCGGCGGGCATCAGGTCCGGCGTGAATTGAATGCGCCGGAAGGAGAGGGAAAGGGTCTTGGCAAGGGAGCTTATCAACAGCGTCTTTGCCAGGCCCGGCACGCCCTCGAGCAGTCCGTGCCCCGTGCTGAAGATGGCGACCATAACCTCGTCGACCACCTGCTCCATCCCGACGATGACCTTCCGCAGTTCGGCCTCGACCTTGCCGCGGGCCTCGCCAAGCCTTCTTACGGCTTCAACGTCGTCCGCGATCGGAGGGGATTCGGGCCCTTTGTCGTTGTCGGCTTTGGCCTGCTTCATCTCCTGTCCCTTTCCGCCCGGGAAGGATTCGCGCGGCCGGCCGCGCCGCTTCCCGGCAATGTCATACAATAGCGGCCTGATCGGACGGTCACAACCCGAACTCGGCTGCGTGGTCGGGATGCGCCGGGATGACCGGCTTGCCCGAGAGCTTCGCCCGCAACGCGGCGATTTCATCGCCCGGCTCAGTCAGCGGCAAAGCCACCTGTCCACCCTCCACGGCGGACCGGCATAGGGCCATGGCGATCTCGAATCCCTTGTAGGCGCTCTCGAAGCGGCACGGGTGCGGACGGGCGTCGTCGTCCAGCCACTCGGCCATCTGCCGGACATAGGGCGGCATGTCGGCGTCGTAGTTCATGACGCCGGGGCCGGACTGCGCGCCGCCGCGGGCCGTCACGGCCCGCCAGCCGCCGTTGGTAAGCACTTCGGCGAAGCCCTCGTCGCCCATGACGCGGATGCGGTTGCGGCCCCACCACTTCGACACCCCGGGAATGTCGGGGGCGCCGGCGCCGGACTCCACGATGCCGCGCACGCCGTTGGCGAACTGAATCACCCCGGCGACGTAGTCGGGCGAAGGATGGTTGTCGTCCAGCTTGCGCCGGCCCGCCGCCTGGCCCATGACCCATTCCGCCTCCGCCTCGCCGTTGTACCAGCGCATGTAGTCGAGCATGTGCGTGAGCATGTGCATCATCCAGCCCGGCGTCGAGGCGTAGATCGTGTGCACGCGGCCCAGGTCGCCGCCGGAGGCGAGCGCCTTCACCCTGGCATAGTGGGCGCCGTAGCGGTGCTGGTGACTGACCACCGCCTTGACCCCGCTTTCCGCGATCAGCGCGCGCACGCGCATGGCCGCGGCGCTGGAATCCGCCACGGGCTTCTCGAACGCCACCAGCCTGGCGCCGTTCTCCACCGCCATCCGCACGAACGTCTCGCGCAGGTGCGGCATGGTGCAGAAGCAGAAGACGTCCGGTTTCAAGGCCGCGGTCAGCGCCGCCGCGTCCGCGGAAGTCTCCACCCCGCCCCCCAGCAGCTCGGCGCCCTCGTCGAGACGCCTCGCGTCTATGTCGCAGATGCCCGCCACTTCGAACGACGGATCGCGCGCGAAGGCCGTCGCGTGATGCCTGCCGCGCTTCCCCATTCCCACCACCACCACGGAATACTTCTTCATGACGCGTCTTGTCCCCCGGCGCCTCCCGGTCTTTCATCCTTCATGCGGCATGCCTCATCCGGCATTCGCCGCGTCCCATTCAAGCACCCGGGCGATGGTGTAGTCCGCCTCCTCATCGGTCAGCTCGGGGTACATCGGCAGGCTCACGCAACTGGCGGCGTTGCGCTCGGCGTTCTTCACCGTCCCGGCGATGCGCACGGGCTTGCCCCACGGGAAACCTTCCTGCTTGTGGATTGCGATCGAGTAGTGCGTCTTGGCGTCCACGCCGCGCTCGGCCAGGAAATTGAGCAGCGCGTCGCGCTTCGCCGGGTCTTTCGTTTCGATCACGTACAGGTGGAAGACGTGCCGGTAGCCCTTGCGCACCACGGGCGGCGTTACGGCCCGCACGTCCTTCAATCCGGCGGTATAGCGCGCGGCGATGGCGATGCGGCGGTCGCTCCAGGCGGCGATGTGGTTCAGCTTGGCGCTGAGCACGCCCGCCTGCAGGTCGTCCAGCCGGCTGTTGAACCCGAAGCTGTGGTGGTCGCGCCGGTCAGACCCGTGGTTGCGCAGCTTGCGTACGGTGGCGTTGATGTCGTCGCGGTCGGTGAAGACCATGCCGCCGTCGCCGAAGCACCCCAGGTTCTTCTGGATTATGAAGCTGGTGGCGACCGCCGCGCTGCGCTCGCCCGGCCGGAACGTGTCGCCGCGGGCGTCGATGGCCTGCGCGTCGTCCTCGACGACCTGCAGGCCGCGCCTGGCCGCAATCTCCCAGATCGCGGGCATGTCGGCGCACTGGCCGTAGAAGTGCACCGGGATGACGGCCCTGGTCCGCTCCGTGATCGCGGCTTCGATCAGCGCCGGATCGATGCACTTCGTAGCGGGGTCGCAATCCACCAGCACCGCCGTGGCCCCGGCGATCCAGATGGCCTCGACGGTGGCGAAGAACGTGTTGGGGTGCGTGATGACTTCGTCGCCCGGGCCGATGCCCAGCGCCATGAGCACCAGCCATATGGCGTCCGTGCCGTTCGCGACGCCGACGGCGTGCTTGCTCCCGAAATAGGCGGCCGCCTGTTTTTCGAACGCCTTCAGCATGGGGCCCTGCACGTACTGCCCGCTCAGGAGAACCTCCTTCATCTTGGCGTCAATCTCCGCCTGCACGGAGCGGTACTGCCTGACGTGTCCGTAGAACTCGACCTTCATTGTTCCGCCTGCTCCTTTCCTGTTTTTCACCCACCCAGGCGGCCGAGCCGATCCGCCACGTCCGCCCTGAGCCGTTCGACGAAAGCGAGAGTGTAGTCCGCCACCGCAAGCGAGGCGTCATGCGCCAGCGGCGTCAGGTCCAGCGCCCAGGTCAGCGCGGCGGACTTGTCGACGCCGTGCGATTCGAAAAACGTCGCGTTGGCCGCCTGCCGCCCGAGGACGGCCGTGTCGTAGCGCTTGCCGCCGGTGATCTGCGAGTCGAACAGGGCCGTGAGGGCCGCGGCCATGTTGCGGCGGCGGTCCACGTCCAGCGCCTGCTTGTCCTGATCCACGAGCCAGTCCAGGGAGCGCCAGAATTCGCAGCCGTACACCTTGCGCGGCCGGGCGTCGGGCGGGAGCGCGCGCAGCGCCGCGATGGCGCGGAGGCAACAGGCCACGTGCGTGTCGTGCTTGTCGGCGGGGTTGTGCACGTAGACCACCTCGGGACGGGCCGTTTCCAGGACGGCGCGCAGGTCCGCGACCGCCTCCGGCCGGTGGGGGTCCTTGACGGCGGCGCTGGGATGGAAGAGCTGGATCTGGCAGGCATATTCGCCCAGCACGGCGGCCTTGCGCTGCTCGCGCCGGCGCACGGCCATCATCCGCGCGTCGCTGAGATCCGCGTAGGGCCCGCCGCGCGGACTGCCGGCCCCGTCGGTGACGACCACGCCCGTGAACCACTTGTCGTCGCGGCCGAAGCATTCGGCGATCCCGTGGTACGCCATGTATTCCTGGTCGTCCTGGTGCGCGGCGACGCACAGGTGGGTGGTGCGCGCCAGGGCGGCGGGCATCGGCGCGCCGTCGGGAACGAACAGGTCGGCGTCATCGCGACTGAATTTCATTTCCGTGTCTCCGGCAGGCTGGCCGCCGCCACGGCCTGGCCGTGACGCTTCATGGTCTCGTCCGGCATGGTGATGCTGATCGCCTCCGCCAGGGCCGGAAACTCGGCCCGCAGCACGCCCTGCGCTCCGGCGACGATCGCGTCGCCGCCCGGCCCGCTGGTGACGCGGCCGAGCACCAGCAGGTGGCGAATATCGTAGAAATCGGCGTAGTGCGCAACGGCGTATCCGAGCCAGACGCCGATCGTCCCGTAGATCCTGCGCGCCCGGGGATCGCCGTCCCGCATCAGGCCCTGGACGCGCGCCAGCCGCTCCGGGAACGGCATGCCGTCCGGCAGCGCAATCCCCGCCGCGGGCGCCAGGCGCGCCACGGCCTGCTGGGAGAAATACGAAACGCCGCACCCGCGGTCCCCCGACCACTCGTCCGCCGGCGCGTCCGCCCGGTAGTCCACGGGCGCGAAGGCCAGTTCATCGAGCCAGGGCGTAATGTGCCCGCCGGCGTCGCAGTAGCCCGCGGCCAGGCTGGTGCCCATGGACAGGCCCAGCACGGCGTTGTCGTTCAGCGCCATGGAGCCGGCCAGGGCCGTGACTTCGCCGTCGTTGATCACCTCGAAGGGCACCCCGCCCCACTCCTCCCGCAGGCGCAGGAACATGCCGCGCACCGACCGCGCGAAATCCTCCTCGGAAACGCCGCGGAAAAGCGAGGCCAGGCGCACCTCGTTGTTCACGTACACGCCGGCCGCGCTGCCGCCGATCGCGTCCACGCGCGGCAGATGCGCCGCGGCGCGCCGCAGCGAGTCGTTGATCCCCGCGTAGTGATAGGCGGGGTCCTTCTGGAAATACGGGTCCCAGGCGATTTCCTCGGAGAAAACGACCTTGCCGTCCGCCACGGCGGCGGCCTTGCGGTCGCTGCCGCCGATGTCGAAGCCGATCCGGAATCCGTCCAGGTGCCGGCCGAGGCGCATGGCGGCGGCCTTCGCGCGCGGGATCTCGTCCGCCACGCAGCGGCGCACGGTGACAGGCTCCAGAAACCCCTGGCGTCCCACCAGATCCCAGTCGAAGGCGCGGGCGCCGTCCGGCGCGTAGGCGCGGGCAACCGTTTCGCCCGCCGCGCCCGCGCCGGCCAGCCAGACCCGCGATCCGCCCTTCTGGTACAGCAGGAACTTGACCAGGCGATCGAGATAGCGCGCGTTGAGCGCCGCGTTCTCCGGCCGGTCCGCAAGCAGGCGCGTCTCGTTCCGGAACACGGTCCCGTCGGGGCGACCGATGCCGACCGCGACGTCGCGGGCGCCCCGCTCCGTCGCGCAGCGCGCCCGGAACGCGCGGTTCCACAGCGCCGCGGGAACGAAATCCGGCTCCAGCTCCGGTGCTATCAACGGACGCACTTCCATGCTGATATCCATGCTCCGCGCCAGTGCGGAACGTCTGAACCGGCGTTCAAATCGGGACACCCGGGCCACCCCCGAACGCGCGGGAGTATTGATTTCCTCCGCCGCGAAGTCAAGACGCGGTCCGTGTCGCGGTCCGTGTCGAGGCCGGGCCTGGAGCCGGCCGGGCCGGAGGCCCGGCCCTACCCGGCGCTCAGAAGCTGTGAAAAAATCGCCCCGAGATGGTCGGGACGGAGCCCGCCTTCGCTGGGAAGCTTCGGCGGGGCAAGCCCGACCCTCCAGAATCATCCAAGAACGGCATGATTGAGAGCCTGGAGGGACGGCCTCCGTGCCGTCCGGCGATTTGTTCAGAGCTTCTCACACCCGGTGGGGCGCGGCATCCTTGCCGCGTCTCGCCCCGGGCGCGCGCTGCGAAGTCAAGCTGACCGGCGCTGCCTGACGCGTTTCCAGCCGGCGAGGAGGAGACCGGGAAGAACCATGGCGTAGAAGAGCAGGCGGAGCGGGTGCAGGGGCGGCGCGCCCGGCGTGGCGCGGTAGATGTTCCACCAGATCACCACGCACGAACCCCACACGGCGGCCAGGTTGGGCAGCGTTTCCCCGGAGTGCATGCGCTTCAACCCTTCGGTCCGGCGCCGACGGAAAGGGTACAGCAGGCTGCTGCCCAGATAGCCGAGCTGGTCCGCCCCCACGTGCGCCGCGCCGGCCAGCGCCGCGACGATCCCGGCCAGGGGCCGCCAGACGGCCGCCAGCGCCAGCCCCGCCAGCAGGCAGGTGACCAGGCTGTGCGTCCAGCCGCGGCGCCAGGGCATGAATTCCACCGCCACCGTCCCGTCCCCCTCGGGCCGCATGCGAAAGACCGGTCCGTCAAACGCGCCGATGGTCGTGTCGGCCATGTATTCCAGGCGCACGCCGCACGCCAGCGGCGCCTCCGACGGCCTTGCGCCGCGCTCGCGCTCCCCCGGCAGACGGTTGCCGCCGCCGTCCACGACCGGCCCCGGGCGCACCCGCACCCGCCGCGCCGCGCCGTCGAAACGCACGGTGTATTGCCGCCAGCGGTCCGCGCCGAGCTGCACGGTGTTAAGCTTGATGTCGACGGACCGGCCCGTTTCCGCCGCGCGGTTCACCGCGCCGGCCACCGCCGCGGCGACCGCGGCCGTATCGAACTTCAGCGGATCGGGAACAACTTCCACCTCGTGGCGGTGCAGGAAGCGGCCGAACTTGAAATCCATGGTGTCCGGCAGCAGCCCGCACGCGCCGCCAAGCACGAAGTACGCCGGATTGCCGGCCGCCCCCGCGCGCACGGCTTCCGGGAAACACGAGGCCGCCGCCACGCCGACCGCGAAATGCGCAATGCCCTTCAATCCCCAGTCCCCACGGCCAACGCTTCCCGCCCGCCGGGCGTCACGGCGTAGTACTTCCCCGCGTCGATCTCCAGGCACGCCGCCGGTCCGCCATAACACGCGGAAAGGCCCACGTCGATCATGATCACCCTTCCCCCCGCGCGCACTTCGATGCCCTCTTTCGATACGGTGTGACCCACCACGATCCGCGACGCCCCGAAGGCCTTGAGCGCCAGATCCGCGCGGAGAGTCCCGTACTCGCCGTCCGCCACGGCCAGGCCGCGGTACCACAGGGGTCCCGACGGATCCATGGCCAGGCCGCCGTCGGTCCGCGCCGGATTTGCGAGCTCATCGCGGATCGACCGGTTGATCTTCTCCAGCGACATGTCGCCCAGCGCCGGCGCGATCCCGCCGTGCGCGAAGAGAACGTCGTTGATCTTGATCACCGCGTTGTGCCCGAGAATCCATTTGCCGTACCTGCCCTTCGGGGACATGGCCTCCCGAAAGCCGGCCTCGCCTCCGAAAGCGGCATATTCGCCGGGATGGACACCGCATACATATTCCCGCGACGCGGCGTCAAGCGCTATCCGTTCCCGCTTCCTCCGCGGACCCGCTCTCGCCGTCCCCCTACTCCATCCCCACCCATCTGCGCGGCAACGAGGCCGGGATGGCGGGGCGGTTGGCGATCGCGCCGTCCGCGGCCCAGCGCGGACCGGGCCGCGGAAAGGACCAGGCGTCGCCAAGCTCGATGGCGCCGAGATCCGGGGCCCCGCCGCGGGCCTCGTGATGATAGCCGGCGCCGACGGCGCCGGCATCCACCGCGGGGCCGTCCGCGCGCAGGGCGAAGTCAATCGGATTCATGGATACGAACGGCGACTCCCCGCCGTGAATCACCTCGGGCATGTGCTCCGGATTCATATTCGGGCCGCAGTAGAGGTTGCGCGGGCCGGGAACGAAGCCCGGCAGCCCCCAGCCTTGCGACCGGCTGACGTAGAAGATGTTGTTCTCCAGCAGCATGTTCTCGAAGCGATGTCCGCCGACCCAGTAGAGCCCGATACTGTTCCCCTTGGTGTTGACCATCGTGTTGTGGAATATCCGGCAGCCCTGCGTGGGCAGGCCGCTCCCCCACGGGCTGCCGAACTTGAAGAGCCCGCACCACGACAAACCGTTTTCCGGCGAGACGTAGAGGATGTTGTGATCGATGGTCAGCCCGCCGCCCATGACGGGCGAAAGCGCCAGCAGGCACAGGCTGTCCATGATGACGTTGTGATGCACGCGCAGGTTCATGGGCGTGGCGCTGTCGAACTCGATCCCGTCGTCGCCGATGTCCTGAAGGAGGTTATAGGCGAACTCGCCGGCGTCGGCCGGCGCGTCCGTGCCGTTGCCCCGCGGCTGCAGGCCGTCATTGCCGACGTCGTAGATCCAGTTGTGGCGCACGATCGAGCGCGGCCCGCCGTAGTTCATGAACACCGCCGCGAGATTGCTGTGGTAAAGGCCGTCCCACTTGCCGCGCTGGCACCACCGGAAAGCCGGGTGGCAGCCGAACTCGCAGTGCTCGACCGTCAGCCCGCGGGCCGTGTAGTTCTGCCCGCCGATCGGGGGGTCGCCGCGCGGCGCCGCCGGCACGTAGTCGGGCTGGCAGACGCCCATGTGCGCGCCCGTCATATAGCAGTCGCGAACGGTCACATCATTGCCGTGAACCACGATGGCCGCCCCCACCCCCATGTGCAGGCGCAGGCCCTCGATGACCACGTGATCGGCCCGCGCGATGATGTTGGCAACCGTGCGGGAGAACAGGTGCCCGCTGCCGGGAACCCAGAAACCCGTGTCCGGGTTGCAGTAGAACTGCGTGAAAAAGCCCGGCTCATGGCTCGTGCGGCCGCCGGGGCGGCTGATCTCGATGACGGCCTTGTTGGGGTCGGCCCGGCCCTCCAGCCGGATGTAGAGGACGCCGTCCTGCCAGGCGAAACCCTCTTCCGCGCAGGGGCTCAGCTTGTCCCCGTACAGGTTCGGAAACGCGAATTCCCGCAAGTGCGGCAGGTTCCCGTAGTTGACGAGATTCCGCGCGTCGGCGATCGCCCACCACACGCGGGACGTCACGGCCGCCCGGTACAGGTTGCCCTCGACAAGCTTGAACTCAAGCCCGGCCTGATCGGGCGGCACGGCGCCGCTGACAGTGGCGGCGCCCCCGTTGGCCGCTCGCAGCGTGACGGGCTTGCCGGGTTCGCCGCCGCGGGTGATCAACAGGCTCTGGTAGTAGACGCCGTCGCCGAGCACGACCGTGTCTCCCGGCTGCGCCGCGTCGAGCGCCTTCTGGACGTCGTCGCCGGGAGTCAGATCAACCCCGGCCGCCGCAAACGCCATCAGCGCGGCCATGACCGCAAGCGCAGTCCGCCGTCTCATCGCTGTTCGCGCACCAGGCATCGTGTCCCTAGTCTTTCACCCCGGTCTGTCCCGCCTCGATGCGGCCGAAACGCATGTCCTCCGGTGAGCGCGGCCGCATCGGGGGCATCCAGAAGTACTCGGTCGCGGGCGTTTTCCCGCGCGCCGCGCGCCTGCGCTCGAACTGCACTTCCGCCGCTCCTGCCCCGCCCGGCGCGATCCCGAGCTCGGCGGCGGGAAACTTCAGCGTGACCTTCCAGACGCCGTCCTTGAACGCGTATCCGGCCAGCTCCTGCGGCAGTTTGTTGTGCGGGAAAGTGCCTTCGCCGGTCACATGCAGCGGCGGCTTGCGTTCCGATCCCTTTACGAAGACGGCCAGGCGGTCCACGATCATCGGCACGACCGGCTCATCCGCCTCGAACCGCACAAAGACGTTGGTTCCGCAACGGGCGAGTCGCACCCGTGTGGCGAGATCGGCGGTCTCTCCGTACTGCCCCTGCACCAGCGTCGCGGCCGGCAGCGCTTCCCACGCCGCGTCGTCCGCCGGCGGCTCCGCCGCGTCGGCCACCGCGTACGTCGGCGTCTTCTCCAGCCAGCGGTGGGCCAGGTCGGCTTCGGCGAAGAACGGCGCAAAGCCTTCCCGCATCCATTCCACGCGGCGGCGGCAGATGTTCGTGGCGCTCGACGGGCACGCGTCCAGCGCTTCGCGCATGAGCCTTTTCAGGGTATCGACGACCGGCGGCGTGTAGGTTTCGCCGTACATCTGCTCGGGCGGAACATAGGCGTCATCGAACTCCCGGCTCCAGTGGACGTTCTCGTAACGGTCGATGACCGTTGCGTAGACCCTCTCCATCGCCGGTCCGGCCGGCCCGAACAGGGTCGTGCACTGGTCGCGCAGCAGGGCGTCCACGTCGGCGTTGCGGTCCCACATCAGGCGGTGCCACAGCCAGGCCATGACCATCTCGAACTGCGGCGGGTTGGACCCCTCGGAAACGCGCTCCCCCGCGCAGAGGGGATGGATGTCCCGGAGCCACCTCTGCAGGCTGTGCGGGAAGAAGACCGGCGCTTCGGTCCACTGCTTCGGCCGGCACAGGAAGTCCCAGACATAGAGCCTGTCGCGCCTGCCTCCCAGCCGTTCGTGCCAGTCCTGAAGCAGTTTCAGGTTCCGCTCGTGCCAGTAGGGCTCCTTCGCCATGCCGGACGACCTGGCCAGGAAGACCTGCACGTCGACGTTGTCCGGAAGGTCGAAATCGGGCGGCAGCGTATGCCCCTGGGTCGCCAGCATGACGAGTCGCTTGTCCGGCCAGCGCCTGGCGATCTCGGCGGCGAAGTCGGCGCCGTGTCGGAAGACCAGGTTTGAGTTCTTCCCCAGCCGGCCGCGCCCGGGCCGGTACTGCGGCAGGCACCGCTGGCAAAGGCACAGCCCGTCCGCGTCCCAGCCGCCGGCCGGTTCGAAGAAGATCCACTTCGGGCCGGGATGCCCGTGCTCGCCGAACCAGCGGCCCTTGCCGTCATAGATGTCCTGCGTGGTCCTTACCCGGGCTTCCAGAACGCCCGGATGAGAGTAACAGGGGTAGTAGGAGCTGCGCGTCCCGTTCGTCGACGTCATGGCGCGCCAGTCGGGATGCTCGCCGAGGAACATCTGGCCGAAAAACCGGTCCGTCCACGACGCGCCGGGAAAGCCGAAGCCGACGCTGTGCCGGGCAACCCGCGGAACGAGGCCGGTAAACCCGGCCGCGCGATAAGGAAAATCCGGCGCCAGTTCCAGCTCATATCCCTCCGGCAGCGTGATCGTTCCCACCGCCGGCGTGACCGTGCCGAGATCCGGATCCCCCGGGACATCGACAAAGAAGCGGTATCCTACGACGCGTTCCAGGAACTCGTAGACGCCGTGCAGCGTTCCGCGATCCACTTCCCCGCGGCTCGCGGGGTCGCCGGCGGGCGCCACTTCGCCCAGAATGGCCAGGCCCCGCGCAAAAGTCGCGATCCGCAGCCCTTCCGGCCTGTCCGGCAACGCCAGCCCGTGCCGCTCGCTGACCGCGCTGCGGCCCACGAGCAGCAGCGTGCCTTCGGCCGGCGCCTTTGCCGCCGGCACGATCTCAAGGCGCGCGCCGGTGGCCTTCTCGATGCAGCGTTGCAGCTCCCCGGCCGCGTCCGCCTGCGTCATCGGCGCTTTTTTCTGTGTCGCGGGATCCGTCTTGTCCAGCGCGATGCCGACCGGATCGTCCGCCACCACGATGGTCGCCGCCGGTTTGCCGGCATCCACCAGCATCACGGGTGCGGCCGCCCGCGCCGGAGCGGCGCCCAGGACCGCCACGGCCTGCGCCAACGCGCCGAGCAGCAGGACTCCCCCTGCCGCGGCCCCGGCCGGCCGGCGTCCTGGCCGGACAGGCGGGAAAATCCGGAACGGGCCGGCTTCTTTCATCGTGTGTTTCCCGGCCGTCGCCGTGCCCCCGAGAAACGTTCGGGATGCTTCATTCACTTCCCCTGTCCGCGGTCCCGGCAGCTTCTGCCTGTCGCGGATTGCCGCGCACCTGCTGCAGGAGCCAGTCGTATACCTCCACCTGACCGAAAGCCCTGCCGAGGATTGTTCCGTGGTCATCCTCCGCATGCTCCGTGTAGCGGAAGCGCCCGCGGACGCGCTCAAGAGCCGCGGCCATTTGGCGGGCGCCGGCCACCGGGGCCGCATCGTCCCTGGCGCCGTGAAAGATCCAGACGGGAACATTCTTGATCCGTTCCATCGCGCCTTCGTCCAGGGTTGTCGTTCCGGCCGCGCAGACGATTGCCCCCGCGAAACGCCCGGGGAACGCGGCAAGCATTTTCCAGCAACCGCTCCCGCCCATGCTGTGCCCGGCCAGGTAGATCCGGTCGACATCCACCGGGTAGCGGGCCGCAAGGCCGCTGATCATGTCATCCAACTGGGCCACCGACCAGGAGGTGTCTTTCGGACAGGCCGGGACAGCGATGATGAATGTGTCCGGCTTGGCGCCCCGCGGATAGCCGGCCCAGCCCTGGAAGTGCTGCGGCGTCTTGCCGCGCTCGCCCGCGCCGTGCAGCAGGACGAAAAGCGGCCACTTGCGGGCGGCGTCCTTGCCGGCGTTCTGCGGCAATTCCAGCCAGTATTTCAATGCTGAACCAGTAGTTGCTGCCCAGGTTGAAGGCATGGGTCACCCCCGGCAGTGCGGGACTCGCCTTTTCCGCCAGGCGGATTTGATTGGCCCGTTGCGTGTTCATGAAAGTGCCGGTGGCCGGGTGCCACGCCAGGGTGAGCGGCCGCGCGCCGGCGTCGGTGTCATTGACAAAGATCTGCACCGCCGCCTCGACGCCCGGGCGGGCGGATATGCCGACGTTTGTCCACGGAAGCAGCGCTTCCAGAACATAGCCGCCGCGAACCCTGGTGCGCGCCACGCTGATCGCCGGCGCCCGGGCCTTTAACGCCGGATTCTTCCGGTAATCATACAGCCGGCACCGCGGTTCGACCTGCGCGGCCGTCATTCCGGGGGCGATAACCGCCTGGATCATCTCCGTGCCGCCGCGTTTGTCGATAAGGTACAACTCCACGGAGTCGCCCGCGTAGAGCTCGTTCGTATTCGCGTTCTCGGCGAAATCCTGGTCCATGATCTGTGCCAGGACCAGCAGGCCGCGGTCGTCCCATCCGAGCGCGAGGCGGCTGTCCAGATCCGCGGCGCCGCGTACCCACCCGTCCGCGGCCGTCATGACTTCGACTTTGAACCCGGCGTCGCGCCAATCGCCCGGCTTGCCGTCGATCACGATGCCCTCCATGCGCGGCACATCAATCACGCCAGCCCCCGTTGACGTCTGAAGGAACGATCCAAGAAGCCCCATGGCTGCGGCCAATACCCGGACTGACGCCTGGCGCCGGCGAGCGACCTCGATCTTCATGCCTGCCTTCCCCATTCCCGGTCAGTTCGCAGTCTTCTTGTGGGAGCCCCGCCCGGCTTCTCGCCGCAACACGATCCCGTCGTTCCGACCGCCGCGCGTCGCGGACAAGACGCGGATCATTCCCGCCACGCGTCCAGCCCGCCGGCGGGGCAGAAGCCGAAGCACCACCCGTTGCCTGAAAACCCGTCGAACGTGAAGGACATGGCCGGGCCGTCGAAGTCCACGGCAAGCGGCGGGTGAAACTCGAAGGCCAGGCTGTAAGGCAGTCCGGGCAGTTCCAGTTCGGCGGCGGCGACCTTTACGGCGGCGCCGGGTTCCGCGTCGGACTCCTTGCCGGACTCGTCCACGGCGACGATCCGCTTCCATGCCGGCTTGCCGCCGGGCGCCGTGTACAGGCCGGGCAGGGCAAACCGCATATCCTTGAGTTTGTTCCAGCCCCGGTCGACGCCGACCCGTATGCGGTCTTCAAGACAACTGGTCGTGTAGTACACGAGGTTGTCCAGATGGGCCTTGAGCCAGGCCGGCGATCTCCGCACCCAGACATAGGAGGACTTCTGGTCGCGGCGCAGCAGCACGTTGTCCCGGTCGGCGATGGTGAACATGGGCGGGCCGTCAAGCACCGCCGTTCCGTCGGGGCCGGCGAGCTTCACCAGCAGGCCGTGCTGCATCATCGCCTCGGCGGTGTACTGCCGCGCGAGGATACGAAAGCGGGGATCGTCCCTGGAGGTGTAGTCGAAGCACAGCGTCGGCCCGACGCTGACCGGCAAAGCCTGATACAGCGTGGTCCGCGGTTCGCCGCCGTCCTCCGCGTACCGCAACCGGTACGGGATCCGCTTCGTTCCGCGCGGCGCATTCGCGTCGGCCCGCAGCGAGACTGCCACGTCGGCGGAGGCGCGCGGCGCGATCGGCCCGAAGCCGGTCGGGCCATCCAGCGACAGGCCCGCGGGAAGATCCATCTCCACCGCCCCCGTCACGGGCAGGCGCGAGAGGTTCACGATCGTCATGCGGGCCGATCCGGCCGCGTCGATCCGCACATGCGGAGGATCCAGGCGGACGTCGAACGGATCCTGCGCTTCGCGGGACACGCGCGCCGGCGCGGCGATGCTCACCGGCCGGCCGATGACCAGATCGCCGCTTTCCGCGCGGGCCGGCTGACCGTTCAGGCTCTTGAGCCCCTTGGCACGCACCCTCAGATACGCCCATTGTCCGCGGCTGACGGCGGTTCCGTCGGCGCAAACCCTCAACCACGCATAGTCGCGAAAGCCGAACTGTCCTTTTCCGGCGCCCATCGCAACGGGCTCGTCCCCGTCGCGCGGCCGCCACTCAACCGCGGCATAGTCCGTGAAGCCGGCGCCGTCCACGCGCACAACCATCGCGTCGTCAGACCGCGCCATAACGGTCACGGCGGAGACCTGCGGCCTGTCGCCCTCGTAATACGGCTCGTGGACCGCGGCAAAGACGGTGTCGCGCACGCCGTCGCGGCGAACGACGAGCATTCCCAACTCGTCCATCGGAGCCTTGATCCGCTCGCCCAGCTTCGAGCCCCATGTTCCGCGGACCGCGGCGGTACCGGGTTCGCCGGCCATGGTTACGCGGACCATCGAGTCGGGCCTTCTTCCGGCGGGCGCGTTTGTGCCGGCAGATTCGTCTCCGACGGCAAACTCGAGTTGCCATTGCCTCTTCGTGGCCAAACCCCGCTGGTTGTCGAGCGCCCAGAATCTCGGGCTCGCGGCGACTCGCGCGCCGAACCCGCGTGTCACCGGTTGCGGCCTGCCCATGCTGTGCAGCAGGTAGTCGTAGATCCTGGGGTATTTGCTGGACGCGGCAAAGAGGTCCAGCAGATAGCGGTCCGTCAACAGCAGCGCCCGCGTCTGGGCCACGCCGTCGAACACGGCCTCCGACGAAGTGGCCAGGAACTTC